>Ga0326727_10007538_pt1 | contig 28659 bp, 36 predicted proteins | sample MB2enrmetagenome_FD_207643 | JGI IMG/M metagenome (GOLD analysis project Ga0326727, IMG submission 207643) | Lab enriched peat soil microbial communities from McLean, Ithaca, NY, United States - MB29MY | ecosystem: Environmental > Terrestrial > Soil > Wetlands > Peat | place: USA: New York... | reverse complement strand
ACGGCCAAGCGCAGGCTGATATTGGAACCTGGACGCGATGTACTCGGTGGCGATGAAGTTCACGATGACGAGCAGGAACAGCCCGAAGACGGTTGCTGGCCAGTTGTAGCCGCCCAGGTATCCTGGCTTTGGGGGTGTCCGATAGAGTTCAGGTTGGCGTCTTGCCACGGTATTCGCCTTTCAACCGGTCAGCGCCCGAGCCCCTGGGACTTTCCACGATCACGGGCTTCACGGACCACTCCCTTCGAATTGGAGTAGTTGATGCGCACGTTCTCGCCGACCTCCGGTTGGCGATCCAGGAGTTCTCGCGGATGTGCAACGGCGTTATTTGCGGTCTGCCGCTGAACGACATGAAGATCTGTGACGCCGATGATGGGTCCCCGATATGTTCCGCTGTCTGTTTGCGCCTCGCGCGCGGTTGCTGACTGGCCCAGAACGGAGGCGGCAATCAGTCGGGCCTGCGCGAGTGAATCGGCAGTCGATTCGCTTGGCGTAGCCGCCATTGCGGGCTGTTGTGCCACATCATCGAGCCGCTCACGATCCCGGTGAACCTCAGCGGTCTCAGCTTCCAGAAGCGCGGCGGGGGATCCGCCACCTACGTCACCGGCCACAGGGCCGACCGCGAGTTGTTCCTCGCCGATGGATCGCTCACGTTCCAGCGTCAGCAGGAAGTCGGTGGCGGCCGAGGCATCACGGGCCGCGCGAAAGATCTCATTCTTGTCCTGCTTGAGCGCTGTGATCCAGGACCCGACATACGCGGCGTGCTGCTCGGGATCGTGTGGAATGCCGCGCTCGGCGGCCAGGAAGACGCTGGCCAGCTCTGCCCTCAGTTCCTCTTTGGCGTAGTTGAGATCGCCAAAGCGGTAGGACTCATTCAGCGTTGAACGATTCAATCGGGATGGATGGCCACTCCAGTGCGCCAGCTCGTGAAGAGCGGTACCGTAATAGCCCGGCGTGTCCTTGAAGGACTCCCTGGGCGGGAGATGGATCGCATCTTCAACGCGGCTGTAGCAGGCCTGGTCGCGCTGGTCGTGTGCGATCTTCGCTCCGGAGTTCCGAAGGATCTCTTCGCCCGACTGCGCCACTTCAAAAGGCGTGGGCCGCTTTGGCGCGTAGTCCGGAATGCCGTCGATCTGTCCGGCGTTGAATACGGTGTAGATGCGATGAACGAGGGTCCGTTCGCCGTCCGCGGTTTTCCGAACCTGTTCGGTCTTTCGCCCCGCCTGGTCGGCTTGTGGAGCAGAGGTGTCGTCCGGGGTCCTGGTGTCCCAGAATTCGATCTGGGTTCCCTTCTCTCCCCGGCGTACGTGCCATCCTTTGCCGGCAGCTTGCTGGTAGGTCATCCAGCGTGGGTCGTTGTAGCCTTTTTGCAGGCCGGTCGCCATCAGATGGATGGCGTTTCCGCCGCGGTATGCCCTCTCGGTGGTGGGATTCATTGGCATGCCGATGGACCCGGCGCCCCTCTCCCATGGCTTCTGCCACGGAGCGACGCCTTTTTCGAGCATCTGGACGATGTTGTCCGTCACCTCCCGGCGCAGATCGCGAAGCGGGGGCTTCCGGTCGGTGGTTTGTTGTCCGGCAGATTGAGTCGCCATAGTCACTACTCCTCGGCCTTTCCGGCTGGCTCTTCCGCGCCAAAACCTTCCTCTGGTAGCTCGGTTTCGAAACCCGATCCCGTGAGCCATTCACCGCCGGTCTTTTCGAGCAGTGCCTGCGGCTCGGATGGTAAGCTCTCAGATTTCTGCATTTGATCTCCCTCGGGCGCTCGGCGACAACCGGAGCACCCTCAATTACAAGGGCGTGGCACGAGGGATTTGCGAACATGAGTAGTCTGGAATGGCCGCGACGTAGCCGTCACCGTTGAGTACGCGAGTGGTCCGGCGCGCGCCAAGGCCACGATTCGCTATGCGGGGAGAGGTGGTAGGCTACATGAATGAACTTCGCAGTCTGGAAAACCCAAGTCTGTGTCGTCACCCAAACCACAGGAGAGTATGCAAGCGTCAATACCCCGGTGGAGCAACCCGCTTCGCTACCCGTCGCCTCGCGATTCATCCGAGACATCCCAAATGGAACCACCCGAAATGAAGTTTTGGAAAAGATAGGCGCGATCAGTACAGGTGAACTGTGTGGGTTTCAGAATGAATGGCCCCTCGAAGTGGCGACCGCATTTCTGTCGCTGGAAGGCATCTTCGAGACATGGCCAGGTGTGGAGCGATAACGAATGAATACCGCGCTCAGGCAATAGGCGAACCGGAACGGTGTTCCGCTGCCGGTACTGATCGTCGGGGCAAGGCAGGGGGCGTAGCCGTCTCTTGGTCCCCGCGTTTGGAAACAGGTTTATGAAACACGCCAAGCCCACGGTTTACGGCTTTCAGCGATGTTGTAGAGATTACCCTTTCTGAAGCACTCCGACCCGGCTGATCCCGGCGCGTCCGAACACAATTCGGGCGACCAACGTAGTCAGGCGTTCAGCGGCCGTGTGACCGGTCGCGATCGCGTTGCCGCTGCCGGCGCACCAGTTCCACGCGCACGCGTTCCTGTTCCAATCGCGTTGCTGTTTCGCTCAGCGCTGCCTGATAGCGGCCAAGCCATCCGCCCCAGCCATCTTCGGTTGGAATAACGCCGCGCTTGATGAGTTTCCGGGCAGCATCGGCGAGGTGCCCTTTGTTGTGGAGGACGTCGTCGGCATCCCCGTGGTCGTCAATCTCGACGACAGGATGGCCATTCACAAACAGCCTTTGCAGCCGAACAAACGCGTTCGTACGCAGCCTGCCCTGGTGGCGCTCCTGCTCCATCTCGGGGCTGTACTCGATGAGATAGACCATCGCGTCGGTTCCTTCCAGCAGCAAGTAGTTGCGCCCTGAATGCTCGTTCTGACCATGAACCAGAATTCGGCCCTCGACGGCGTCCGTCTGTCGCCAGTCGAGCGCGACAAACGGCAGTCGCTCATCGGACATGAGGACGCCGTGTGCGGCGAGTATCCTCTGATGGTCACCCGCACGCTGCATGGCCCGCAGCACATCTTCGAAGTCACGGCGGACGCGCCATGCACCTGGCTGCACCTTCTCGGCCAGACCCATGGCATCCAGTACAGCCAGACGCGACGCAACATGGTGTGCCCGCACCCTTCGTATGTCGCTGAGTCCCGGTTGAGCGGGATTGCAGGCGACCGTGAACCAGGCCGGGGCGTCGCCGGTGGCGCTGCGTGCGATCCAGCGATCAAGCGACGTGTATCGCTTCTCCCTGACCTCCCGGCGTTCCGCCTCGGCTCCATCCAAAGCGGTGCGGTAGCCGAGCTGGCGCGTGCAATGGTCCTCCGCTGTCGCTCGGATCCCCTCCTTCAAGTACTCCCGACGCAGATGGAGCGGCTGTCCATCGCTTCGGATACCCCGCAAGGCAACGTGGACATGCGGGTGTTCGGTATTGTGATGGGCCACGGCAACCCACTCCAACGGACTGTCCAGGTCCCGTTCCATCTGGCCCACAAGGTCGCGGGTGAGTCGCAGCAGATCAACACGGTCGCCGAATTCCGGCGAGATGATCAGCTTCCACATGCGCTCGTCGCCTGCGGCTTGCCACCTGTCGAGTTGAGCGGCAATTTCAACTCCCTTCCCGGAGGCATTGAAGCCTGCCGAGCCCCGGTCACCATCAAGTGTCGCCGCTTCACGCTCAACATACCGGCCGTGGGCGCGCCATTGACCGGCCGCCGTGTTGCGCGTGTACGTGACCCGGACCGCACAACGCTGAAAGTGCGGACGCGCTGATCTCGCCCCTCGGGCGCCAGCCGCCCGTGATCTTGTGGCATTGCGGCTTGCCCTCGCGTGGTGCATGATCGCCTTGAACGCGATCGACCAGGCCGCTCCCTGACCGCCCCTCTTCGGAACGCGCGGCTTCCGTGGCCGGAGACGGAACTCCTTCTCATCATCCTTCGGCGACATGGCTCACCAGATCCAGCATCGCGGCGCGCGCTTCGCCAACCATCCCGCGGCCCGCACTCTTCATCAGCCGGTCGTACCGTTCCCTGGCACGGGCCACCGCCTGCGGTCGCGCATCGGCCGGTGGTTCCGGCACGCACGTCAACACCGTTTTCGTGAGCGCGTCCAGCAAGGCGAACAGCGCCTGCTGCCCCCGGCCTACTCGAAAGACTTCGTGGATCACGCGGTCGAAGCCGGCGGCCAGCCGTTGCTCAGTCCCTGTCAGCTCAGGACGGCCGTCCAATTCGTTCCGTATGGCAGCCCGCACGAAGGCACTCGGGCTGGAGTATCCCTGCGCTTTCGTCGCCTTGGAAATCTCGTGTTGTTCGGACTCATTCAGCCGGATAGCGACTCTGGCCGTCCGGACCCCCGCAGTTTGCTTTGGCATGAGAACACCCTTCACATACCAAGGGCGTGGTAAGGCCGTTTTCGAACGTCTTCGGCGGGCTTCTTGTCGCGTCGAACGAATGTCGAACACGGTGCCCAGTTCGTCGCACGCGGTAACCGCCAGGAACAAAACGAGACACGGCGACAAACAACACCCTGATGTTCGACATTTCCTTTATGTTCCACTACCCGGTGTTGGGCTGCCTCTGAGGGTCCGGCCGCGACACCCGCTGGAGCAAAAATGGAGCACAAATGGAGCATAACTGGCAGCGGCTGACAGCACGTGGAGCACTTGTGGAGCAGAAATGGAGCACAGCAGGCTGGCGTGGAGCAAATGTGGAGCAATTGTGGAGCAAAGATGTCTCCCGCCCTGTTCGGAATGCGTCTCGCCACGCCCTTGTCTATAGAGGCCAGTTTTCATGGACGAGACCGGTTCCGGGGATGGCTGCGCGCCGCAGACGGCAGGCGAAGACGCTCAGAGTGCGAAGCCCCGCCGGTCGCGCCACCGTGGCAAGGCGGATCTTCATCTGAGCACGCTGCCGGGCCTGCGGCCAGACACAAAGGCTGGCCAGATTCGCTGGCTCTGGCCGGAGATCAGTGCCGCGCTGTCCGCCGGGCACACGTTGAAAGAGGTGTGGCGTGAATTGAGTCGCGATGGCATCGAGATCCGGTATCCGAGATTGCGACTCTATGTTGCTCAATTGCGCCGCACTGGTCCCATCGCCGCCGGACCCGGCACCAGATTGAGCGAGGTCGCAGCTACGCCGGTGGAAAAGCCTGCTGCACGAAGGGTGCCGGTGGCCGCCACGAATGCGCCCAATGACCCGCTTGCCAACCTGCGCGAGCGCCTGGCCAACCGGCCCGGATTCGAGTACGACGAGCGGCCTCCCGATATATCGAAGCTGATTTGAGCCAAAGGAGAAACATGATGTCACAAGATAGTCACAGTCCGGAAGTCGGAAGTTCGCAGGGAGCCGTTCACCTGTCCCTGCAAGGCAAGGGCGGTGTGGGAAAGAGCCTGGTGGCAAGCATCCTGGCTCAATACCTGGGGGCCTGCGGCCACACGGTGCGCTGCGTGGACACCGACCCGGTGAACAAGACGCTGTCCCAATACCAGGGTCTGCAAGTCGAGGCCCTGAAGCTGCTGCGCGAAGGCGGGATCGATCAACGCGCGTTCGATGCGCTCATGGAGAGGCTGCTCACCGAGGACGGCGTCTTCGTCGTCGACAATGGCGCGTCAACCTTTATCCCACTCTGGAACTACATCCTCGAAAACAACGTTCACGACCTCCTGCGGAAGGCGGGGAAAAAGCTCTACGTCCACACCGTCATCACCGGCGGGCAAGCCCTCTCCGACACGCTGGACGGATTTGGCCGCCTCGCCGAAAGCACCAACGAGCAGAACATCGTCGTCTGGATCAACGAGTATTTCGGCCGCGTGGAACACCAGGGAAAGCAATTCGTGGACATGCAGGTCTTCCAGGACAATGAGCACAAAGTGTGCGGAACCGTGGCCCTCCTGAAGCGCAACCAGGACACCTTCGGGCGCGATGTTGAGGACATGATCTCACGCAAGCTGACATTCGACGAAGCCATCTCCAAGGGCCGGTTCACGATCATGACCAAGCAGCGGCTCCGAATGATCCAGCGTGATCTGTTTGAGCAACTCGACCGCCTGACTCTGCTGTGGGCGGGGCGAGACGACCGTGCCTGACCTCCAGCGTTTGATTGCGGAAGTGGCCGCCCGAAACAGGATTCGTATTGAGCCGGACGATCCGCTGTTCGCAGTCGTGACGCTCAATCAACTTGTGCTGGAGGAGACTGCGGAGTGCCTGCTCCAGAGGGTTGAGGCAACCATCGCGGGCTTCGAAACATCTATTCACCAAGTGGAGAATCGTGCAGGCAAAGTGCTGGCGCAGCGATTGAAGGAGTCGCTTGCGGACGCTCAGCGAGCACTACAGAATCAAGCCGATTCGATCTGGGTGAAGGCTCAGGAATCGGCGGCCCGGCTGCAAAGGGCGCGCACGCGAATTGCCCTGGTTTGCTGGGCCGCCCTTGGAGTTGGGTGCGCGCTGGCGGTATTCTGGTGCGGCGTCTGGGTGGGGATGGCGGCGTTCCGGTAGGCTAGCAATGTCAGATCGGACAGGAGATGGTTGCTATGTGGAGGCAGTTGCTGTTTTGGGCCATCATGGGTCCCAAACATTTCCGCGGGTTCGTGATTGTTTGGTTGCTCACGATGGCGTTCTTCTTCTATTGCTTTGTTCACGAGGCGTTTGACGGCAGCGCCGTCCAAGGACATCGCGCGCACGTTAACGCGGTTGCCTCACGCTAGCGTCCGAGGTCGGTCACCTGCCGTTGGATCGCCCGCTCGGCGACCCGTTCCAAGATGTGTTCCCACAATTGGCGAGGCAGATCAACGAAGCGGATCTTGGGCAATCGCGGCTCTCCCGAAGATCGCCCGAATCAGATCTTCGCCCACTTCGCTCTTCCTGGCCGGATCTCGCTCAACCATGGACTGCTCGTAGGCCGCCGTTAGCTTAACCCGCGCTGCCGCTTCCGCCTCCACGCCCCGCTCGGCAAGTGTCACGAAGGCCCGGCTCATGGTTACATTGCGCTCCTTCGCCACGCGCCGGACTTCACGAGCGAGCTGTGCGGGTATCGTCACGCTCTGTCGTACGGAGGCCGCAGTTCTCCTGGCTGTCGATTTGCGTCGAGTCTGCACAACTTCATTATGGTCGATCTGCACCACTGTGGTGCAGCAGCGCGGAGTCAGCGTTCCCGACCTTTGGCCGGCGGCAGATGGCCAACCAGCATGTCATTGATCTCTCCTGGAGCCAGTTGATCGGGCTGCACACCAGGGTTCAGGTGGATCGGCTCCACATCCATGACCTGCGACAACCGCCGCGTGATAGACTCGGTTGCGGTCTGCCCGGCGACATCGCCGTCAAGCATCAACACCGCTGAATGAAAGTGTTTTCGCAGCAGCCCGGCCTGCGCGTCCGACAAACTCGATCCCATCAACGCGACGACATTGTGATGGCCTGCCTGGCGGACCTTCGCTGCATCGAAGAATCCCTCGACCACGATCACCGATTGATTCCCGGAGTGCCTCGCCCAGTGGAGCAGGAAGAGTTCCTGGCTCTTATGGAAACCCGGCGGGAAGCGGTATTTCGGCTCCTCCCCCTGAATCGACCTGCCGGCGTAGGCGACCAGTTGATAAGCCTGATTGTGAATCGGAATCACGACGCGACCCTGCATAATACCTGGCCCGCGGTAGTATCCGATCCCCAACGCTCTCGCCGTGGTCGGCGTGATGCCGCGACCTTCCAGGTAGGGATGGGAGTGGTCCAGACCGGTGAGCTTGAACCGGAGCGGGAGGTTTGGCGGGGAAGCGGGAACCGCCTGCACGGGAAGGCGAGTCACCTCGGCGGCGCCAAACCACTCGCTCAGCCTCGCCGCAGCCTCTCGGATCGAGCAGCGCTCCAGCCGGGCCACCAGGTCGAGCACGGTTCCCCCAAGTTCTCCATCCCGCGCATCGATGCACGATTGGGACTGGCAACACCAGAGATTGCGGGCCGTGTTGACCGAAAAGCTGTTGCGGCTCTCGCTCGAGGTATGTTCGGGTAACGGACACTGCCCGCGCAACTCTCCGCCGGTCACGTGCAGTTGCATACCGTAGTGCGCCAGAACGCGCGCAATCGGAACCTGTTTGGCCGCCTGGAAGTTGATCGGGCCGGCACTCATTGATCGCCGCCTCTTTTGCGGACGGCCGGATGCAGGCGGAAGATCTTCTCGCGCAGCGCGTCTTCCCGCTCGGCCTGTCTCTTTCGTTCTTCTTCCAGTTGCAGCAGCCTCGCGATAAGACTGTCCCTGGAATCCCGTCGTAACCGGTTAATCCTCGCTCTGCTCTGAGATTCACTGCGTTTGCCCCGGAAACGCTCCGCCAAGGCCCTTGCGGCGGCGGTGCAAGCCCTTTCGCAGCGGCCGGCCAGGAGGCCCATACATAAAAGGGCGCGGCAGGGCAGGTTCCGAACAGCGTCCGGAAACCTTGGAGGCAGCCCGGTGTGCCAAAGGAGAGGGCATGGCATCGAGCACCTCTGGCGTTCCTGAGGTGCGGGCCCCTCGAAACAGCACGGTGTGCTTTTTCAAGTCAAGGTGCGTGGAACTTTGCGGCTTTCCTTGGAAAGTTATTGCCGCCGCGCGAAAGAGTTTGCTGAATCGCGACCTTTGGCGTAGAGTACACACGTATTGATAGATTGAGACGGGGCAGCCATGACGTTGACCATTGACCTCCCGGACGAACAGACCGCTGCTCTTGCAGCCAAAGCCGGCGCGCGCGGCCTTTCAGCGGAGCAGTACGCCCGCCAGGTGCTGGAGCATGAGCTCGCGCCCACGGTATTCGAGCAGGGCCTCGGCTTGTTTGGACGCGCGGAAGACGCCGCCTTGCTGGATGAGGTTGTCTCCATGGCTACGAGGAGAGACGACGCCCAACGAAACCGGTGCCGGCGTTTTAATGATCCCGAAGTCCATTCCGGACACCGATATCCTCTCGGAAACGACCTGGACGCGGTTGAGATTGCGGTTGGACGCGTCATTGCTGACGATTACAGCTGGGCGGGTTTTTTGGATTTCGCCTCCGAGGGACGGGTCGAGATCGACCCACCAGACTTCACCGCGGAGCATGCGGTTCAGTGAGGGAAGAATCGGCGATCACGCCTTCGGACCACTCCAGCGCTTCCTGTTCGCGGGACTCGTCGGCGGCCATCTCGCGGTACGAGATTTCGATATCCCCGGGCGCGACGTGGGGGCGAGTGAGTTTCTCTATGAACTGGCTGATGCGACGCCGGCCAATGGTCCGATAAAGGCGCTCATAGACGGTCTCGCTGACGGTGATGGTTAGCTTTCGACTCATAGCGCCCAGCTACACGTATTAGCGGGTGAGAGCGGGGCCGCTGAGTTCGAACCACGATTACGCTAAAGCAATGCAGAATCTGTAACTTACGGATTCTCAAGAGGCCGAGAATGCCGCATTGGACGAGAAGTCCCGCCATCGGTATACCATCGGTACAGTCAATGCCGAGACGGAGTGCCGTCACGACGGCTTCCATGTGACGGCTTCCGTGTCGTCACTTGGCGTTCCAGTTCATGAGCATTCCTCGCGGGCCGCTCCACATAACGGACAAGCCAGCCGAAACGGGATTCGATGTAGCACCTATCGGCACCTTCTGGATTCTCGACCAAAGAAACAGTTGTGAAATAGACGGATCATTCCCAAGGCCCGCCTGGCTTCCAGCGGACCCTGAACGCGTTTCCGGCCGCAACGGCTGCAAGCACCGGTAGAGCGAAAGGTCTGATTTCGCCGACGAGTTGCGCCAAGTCGCCAGCCTCTTCACCGAACCGGCTCCGGCGCACGAATGCACGCCATTGGATGGCTCGTGCAGGATCGTCACAGTACGCTCGCGTCAGCCCAATCGGTTCGTCTTCAACGGCGGTTCCCCGGTGACTGAAAGTTGCGAGGATCGCCTCTGCCAGACGCTCTCCCTCAAACGGATACATGCGGGAGAGAAGGGCGAGATCGTAGAAATCTTTGATTCGGCTGTTGAGGAGACCGAGTGCGGTGAGGGCTTCCAGTTTCTCGGCAACCACGGTTTCCTTTGGATAGGCGCGGAGCACTGGCGCAGGGAAGTTGAGGAGGGTCGGATACTCAATCTCGGCGGGTCCCGGCGTAATCACATCGCCGAAGCCAATATCGAGCTGCATCGGAATGCGGGCTCTCGCAAGGGTCGCGTGGAATTGGACTCGGACGCCTTCGTATTCAGCGTCCTCTTTGATTCGGCTGACCTCGATTGCGGCGCGGTTGAATTCAGTGCCATCAGGGGCCACAGCGACTTCACATACTGTGCCGACGACCTTTTTGATGTGATCTAAGTGATTGTCCATTCGCCCAGCGAGATCGATATCCATGGTAGGCCGGGACTGGGGCGCCCGCCAGGCGGTCAGCAACAGGGCACCTTTCAGAATGAACCGATCCGCATATGGAGATTGTGCGATGCGATATAGAAATCGCTCCATCGCGAAATACTGAAGTAGTTCCTGAAACGGCCGGCTTTGTGCGCGGGATTGGTTGAGCAGGCGTTGCCGAACGGAAGCGCCGATATCACGTCCGCTCACAGTATCGCCTCAAGGTACGGGCGCATGACCTTCTGGACACGATTGATTTGCGCGAATTTTGTGAGAGCTGCTCTGTTTGGCTTTGGCGTACGCTTACGGTACGCCCGCAGGGCTTCGACCGCAACGTCGAGCCCAATTTTGTTCCGGTACTTGAAGCAGTCGGCGATCGTTTTTTCCGGAGAGTAGATCCGGACGGAAATGCCGTCAACCGTAATCATAGCGACACCGGCGCGGAAGGAAAGCTCGGGATACCAGAACACGCGAAGAGGGACAGAATCGACTTTCGGAACCTGCGCATGGCTGGGTAGCGCGACATCAACAGCGTGCGGAACCTGGGTGGTTAGTCCATGGTGTGCGAGCGCCGAAATAAGGCAGATAACGGCGCGTGGAATCCGGATCGCGATTGGCACCAGATCGGGACTTGAGAGAGGTAGAGCGGTAGAGAGCCTGTAGAGTCCGCGGCCGACTTGTTCTATTTCGCCCGAGTCACGAAGAGCATACAGGGTACGTGGGTGAATCCCGAGCCGAATCGCCTTGCCCGTGCGAAGCATGCCTCCGTGGTCGGTGAACACCTGGCGCGCTTTTGACAGCCCTGCGTTGGTCGCCGACATGGGATAGAACCAACGGATAGTGTACACGACATCCGAGGTTTTTATCCAGAGCCCATTGGCCGGTCACTGCCGCACTCCGGCAGAAGGAAGACCGTGGGCTCCGTGTTGAACTCTTCCAAAGTCAAGTCGTGGCTGGTTGGGTCCACGGAATGGAGCCAATCCAGTAGTGGCTGTTTGGCTATCACCACGATGGCCGTGCGGTTGAGACAGAGCATGTCTCATCTATATTCCCTCTTTGAATCCGCCATCGCTCGCCCTTTTCCGATTGCTCTTTTCCACTCACGCCGCACTGCTGGCTGAGAATCTGTTCGTGCGCAGGCAATTCGCCCTATTTCGCGAGCGCAAGATCAGGCCACGCCGGATCACGAGGATGCATCGGGCAGCCACAGAATCATCTGCAGCCGGCCGGTACAATGAAGGTGCCGGGCGCAGCGCGTCCGACAGTTCCTGGCGGCCCGGAGAAAGACGATGGACAAACAACATGCTCACCAGTTGCTGGACCAGCTCGACGCCGGCCAGTTCGATGCAGTCGTGCGCCTCCTCGAAGTTATGACCGATCCCATGACGGCGCTGCGCGATGCGCCCGTCGACGACGAACCGGAGAGCGAGGAAGAAGAGCGCGCCGTGGCCGCTTCCAGGGAGTGGTTCAGGAGCCACCCCGGCATCCCCTTCGATGAAGTGGCCGCCGAACTGGGCTTCACCATGGAACAGATTCGCGGCCACAGGGAACCCGCATGAAGCGAATCGTTTTTTCCGAGCAGGCCAAAGCCGACATCCGCGCCATCCCGCAACCGATCGCCATGAACATCCTCACGGCCATCCACCGTCTCGCCGAAACCGATGCGGGCCGGGTCAGGACGCTCAAAGGCCGGAGCGGCGAAAAACGCCTCCGCGTCGGCGACTACCGCGTCCGCTTCACCGAGGAGGCCCTGCCGAAGGACCGGACAACTTGACAAACCAACGACACCCCTGCCGAAGGCGCCGCCGAGAGCGAGGCCGCCCTCCGCATCCACGCCGTCCGCAACCGCAGGGAAGCCTACCGCTGAATGGCAGGTGTTTTCGCCCTCTCCGCGCGGTAGCCCGATGATTCCCCGTGCACCGACTCTGCGCGAGCGGCCAGCGGCGCCAAGAGCGCGATCCGTGATTACCGCAGCGAGAGGTCACCTCATCAGGCGGCGTGGACTGCTGCCCGAGCAGCTCCTCGCCGGCAACGGCGTCATCCGAGCCGGGGTGTGGCGGCGAAGTGTTCGAGATCGTCCGGCGTATGGGGCCGGGAATGAATTAACGAGATGCCGACGGTCTTTGATCCATTCCGGTTCGCGCTGATCGCCGTCGCCGGGTGGAACCGCTAGCGACCGCCCGCCTCCGCTTCGCTCCGGATAGATTTTCTGACGATGCCGAACACTTATTCCAAAATCAAGGGGCCAGCGTCGCTTCGCTCTGAAGGCGTTCGGGACGATCCCGGAATGCCGTTCGGTTTCCCTTCGGAACAGCGTTCGCAATCGTCGGAATAGGCATCCTCGCGGAGAGTTTCCCAGTCCGCCTGCGCAAACTCCCCGAGAATCTGGTGTGCCTCGCTTTGGTAGTCGATGTCGTCTGCCATGTGGCGGAATTCGGCATCCAGTGCGGACCGTCGCAACTCGGTCAGTTCGCGGCGAACTGCGCTTTCGACCAATTCATCCCTGCTCCGGGCGCGGCCTTCCTGAACCACCTTGTCAACTGCTGCCATGAGGTCGGGTGGCAATGCCAGCGTTGTGAGTTCAGTGTCCATCGAGACAATTCCTTCTACAAGTAGACCCTTTTTCAAGCCGCCGCCGCAAGTCGCCCGGAGGTCCGACTGAAGCCGCGGGCTTCCGACCATGCGTCAATGGCAGCCGTCTGTCATTGACTCGTTTCGGCATTTCCGCGGCTGGCCCTCGCCTGCCGCCACTCTTCCTTGAACCTGAGAAACTCGGAATAGCACGGTGAGCAGTGAGTGATGTGCTGCCAAACGGCGTCCTTAATGAGCTCGTCGCGCCAGGCGACCTCGCGCACCAGTGCATTATCCGGGCAGCCCTTCCGTTCCGGGTTGGGGAAGTCCCGAAGAATCGCTTCCTGCACCGCGACTCGGAGGCGCTCATACTTCTGTTCCGGAGTCTCTGCCATCAATGCATGACATTATGGCAGCATCTTCGGATCGTTGCACGGGGATGCCAGGGCGGTGAGTTAGGGCGCCGGATACACGGCCAGTTCCGGCATGGGGAAATCGCGCGTATTATTCGTCACCAGAACCAGTTTGTGAGCCACCGCAACGGCCGCGATGGTGGCATCGGGCAGCGCCAGCGTCCGGCCCTGCTGACGCCAATGGCTTTGCAGACTACCAGCGAGTTTGGCAATCTCCCATGTGATCTCATAGAACCTGAGGCTGCGCAGAAGTCGCTCGGTCTTGTCTTCCTCGCCGGGTCTCAGCCCGGCGTACACTTCCGTGACATTGATCGAACAGCAGGCCAGCTCCGATCCTTCGCGGATGAGCTGCGTGACCATTTCCGCGCGGCCGCGCCTGCCATTGAGGACATCGATGAGAATGCCGGAGTCCGGAAGGCAAATGGACATCAATCGGCTTCCGGTTGTTGCTGCAATCGCCGCAGCCGCGCCTCCGACTCCTGGCGCATCTCGCGTATCCAGGCCTCCGATCCGTGCGCCAACTCGGGGTGAGACTCATCTTTCCAGCAGCCGGCGGCCTCCGCGACAGCCTTCAACTGCTCGCGGCGGCGAATCTCCCGCTCCAGCAGCTCGACGACAAAGGCGGTCCGCTGCCGGTGACCGGCGATCCTGTCGATCTCCGCAGCCACGCGCGCGGGAATGGGGATGAGTGTCCTTGCGGTTCTCATTCGGTCAGCACCATCACCACTATGCCACTGGTGGAACCACCGAGTGAACGCTGGTGTTAACGAGGGTGCGCGAAATCCTCGTCAGGCACACTGCCGCGGCGTCCGGAAATCTGGCAGGACCCGCGTAGTCGAGCGGCGAAACTGCACTCGTGCGGCGTCGGCGCTCTTTCCCAGCCTGTCTCCGACTTCCTGCCACGTGCAGCCGTCCAACAAGAGGTCGAGAATTCGGCTGGCATCTTCACACCCTTCGGTGACCAGCCGGTCGCTCGCCGCATCAAGGTCGAGCTTGTGTTGGTACATCCGGCTGTAATCCTCCGGGTCCGCCAGCAGCCTGTCGCGAACGGCCAGATCCACGTCATCGAGCGCGACCAGTATCCCACGACGGATATTCCGGCTTCCCGCCTTCAGATCCTGAGCCTGCCATCGCGCCTGCGTGTACACGCGCCGGCCAGGTGACCTGCCGAGGTCGCTTCCGTGCTTGTACCACAAGCTGTGCAGAGCCGATTCCGCCAACTCGGACACCTGGCACTCGTCCTTCAAAACATACCGGGCCAGGGAGCGCAATCGTTGTTGCACTCTGGCCGCAGCGTCGAACCAGCCCCATGTGATCGGCTTGCCATCGCGGTCTGTCCGTTTGATGCAGATGGGGATAATCGCTGCCTGGCGCTGCGCCGGCAGGTTCTCGTACTCGAAGGGAATTGTTACAAATTGCATACCTCACCGTCCTCAGAGAGATTCTGTGGCGGGCGTGTGAGAACTTCGTGGCCTCGGGATGTTCGGAAACGTCTCTCTCACGCCCTTTTATATAGAAGGCGATGAGCAGCGCAATATCGGAAATATACAGCACATCGCGAGAACAGGTCAAGTGGAAAAACAGGCCAGGCCGTGATTCACGACGAACAGCATCAACGTCTGGAGGTGAAACTAAGGCGGGAACTCGGCGAACAGGTGCTCTCGTTACTGGCCGACGACCGCACGGAAGATATCCTTCTCAATCCTGATTCGTCCCTGTGGGCGCGGCGCATGGGTGAGGGATTCACGCATTTTGGTGACATGCCGCCCGCCCAGGCAGCAAGCGCGCTGGGCACCATCGCGGCCTGGCGTGGAACGGTGCTCAACCACGAGCACCCGATCCTCGAAACAGAGCTTCCGCTCGACGGCAGTCGCTTCGAGGGCATCGTAGCGCCGGTTGTACGCCGGCCCGTATTCGCAATTCGGCTTCGTCCGCGAAAGGTCTTTTCCCTGGCGGACTACGAGACGGGCGGCATTCTCACCAGCAGGCAGGACCCGCTCAACAGAGTGCGCCGCCGCGATGACTTTGCCAGTTCCGTGCGAGCCATGAGCCATGCGGATATCATCCGTGCCGCCGTAGGCGCGAGAAAGAACATTCTTGTCGTGGGGTCCACGGGAAGCGGCAAGACAACTCTGGTCAACGGAATCCTCGACGCGCTGGCTTCATTGACGCCGCATGACCGCGTGATTTCCATTGAGGACACCACGGAGCTGCAATGCCCTGTGAAGAACTACCTCGATCTGCGGGCGGTTGGAAACGTGACCATGCTCGAATGTCTGCGGGCGTGCATGCGCCTGAAACCGACGCGGATCGTCGTCGGTGAAGTCCGTGGCGCGGAAGCCCACACGCTACTGAAGGCGTGGAACACGGGGCATCCGGGCGGTGCCGCGACCATTCATGCGAATGACGCGCTGAGCGGTCTGATTCGACTGGAGAGCCTCGTCGCGGAAGCGACGAACGCTCCACAACAAACGCTGATCGCGGAAGCAGTCGATCTCGTGATCTTCATCGACGAAGAGCCGGGCATTGCGGCTGGCCGGAAAGTCAGAGAAGTTCTGCTTGTAACCGGGTATTCGAAAGGCGAGTACGTGGTCGAGCGTGTCTGAAGTGCAGTCAATCCATCTCGGGAGGGTTTTCATGGGTCTCGTTCATCGTTTATGTCACTGGGGTCCGGCCTCAAAGCTCGCGGCTCTGGTTTTGATGTCGCTGGTATTCACCATCCACGCGCACGCGGCTGCTGCAGGCGGGCTGCCGTGGGAGAAGCCGATGAGCTCGATTGCTACATCGCTCACGGGTCCTGTTGCGTATGCCATAGGGCTGATCGGGATCGCCATCGCCGGGGGAGCGATGCTCTGGGGCGGCGAACTCACCGAATTCGGGCGTCGCGCCTGCATGATCGGGCTCGTGGTCTCCGTGCTGGTTTTCGCCGCGCCCCTTCTGGCATCTGCTTTCGGCGTGAACGCAGCGGTGGTGTAAGTCATGCCGAACGCGGACAGGCCGAGAGAGGTAGTCATCCACCAGTCTGCAAATCGTCCCAACCAGATTCTTGGGGGCGACCGCGAGCTGGTTCTGCTGGCCATTCTCACTGCGGTGAGTCTGGCCTTCAGCCTCGGGACCTGGTGGGGGCTTGGCCTCAGCGTCGGCTTCTGGCTCGGGGCGGTGGCGGTTCTGCAGCGCATGGGCAAGGCCGATCCGCTGCTCCGGCAAATCTACATGCGACACATACGATATCGCGCATTTTATCCAGCGAAGAGCGGTCTGCGATCTCGCTGTTTGCTGCCACCACGGACGTGGAGATAGGAGGCGATTGAACCCGATATGCGACGAAATGAACATCGCGAGGAGCCGCGCGGTCTGGCCGATCTCCTGCTGCCGTTCGCGCTGATCGATGACGGCATTCTGCTTCAGCAGGACGGGTCACTGCTGGCGGGGTGGTCGTATCGTGGCCCGGACATGATGTCCGCCTCTCCGGCGGAGATGGACACGCTGAGCGCACGGCTGAATTCTGTCCTTCGATTTGGCAGCGGCTGGATGGTGCAATGCGATGCCATCCGGTCCCGCGCGCCCGGCTACCCGGAACAGGGCGCATTCCCGGACCCGATCACACGCCTGATCGACGACGAGCGCCGCCAGCAGTTCATGCAGGAAGGTGCGCACTTCGAATCCGACTACTTTCTGACCCTGACGTATATGCCGCCCGTCGAGGCCGAGGAGCGTGTGAAGGGCTGGATGTTCGACGGGCAGGGCGCCTACAGCAGTTCGCGGACAGCAGAGCAGATCCTGGAACGATTCCGGCACAGGGTGGAGGCGTTCGAAAACGTGTTCGGCCAGCTTCTCCAGGCCGAGCGTCTCCAGCGACTCTCTTCGACTGACGACCTCGGATTCTCCGAAGTGCATGATCGCCTGCTTCGCTACATGCGGCGTTGCATCAGCGGTCAGGACCACCCGTTTGCGCTGCCGGAGATCCCGTGTTACCTGAACGAGCTGCTGGCGTGCGAGGACTTCCACGGAGGTGTTGAGCCGCGCATCGGCCGGAAGCACGTCAGGGTGATTGCGATTGACGGTTTCCCGAGGTTAAGCTCGCCAGGCATTCTGCGAGAGCTCGATTCTCTGCCGATTGAGTATCGCTGGAACACCCGAGCGATCCTCATAGATCCGGTGGAAGCTCGCGGGATGCTCGACATGCACCGCAAGAAATGGCGTTCGAGAATTCGCGGCTGGAAGGATCAGATCCTTAATACGCAGAGCGGGGCGATCGACATCCACGCGCAGGAAATGGCTGCCGACGCGGAAACCGCAATGGGAGTCGCAGCCGCGGGCGATGTTCAGTTCGCTCAGTATTCAGCAAACGTGATCTGTCTCGACGAAGACAGGGAGCGCCTTCATGAAAGCACGCGACGCGTGATGAAGACCATCCAGAACCTCGGCTTCTCTTGCCGCGTGGAGACCGTGAACGCCGTGGAAGCGTGGCGAGGCTCGCTGCCGGGCGATGGCTACTGCAACGTGCGCAGGGTTCTGCTGCACACGTTGAACCTCGCCGATATGCTGCCGACGACATCCGTGTGGGCGGGCCTGCGTGAGAACCCGTCTTCACTGATGCCGAAGCACAGCCCTCCCCTTCTGTTCGCCGCCACGAGCGGCGCGACACCGTTCCGGGTCAACCTCCATGTTCAGGATCTCGGACACACGCTGGTCATCGGGCCGTCAGGTGCGGGCAAGTCCACCGCACTGGGGCTGATCGCCGCCCAGTGGTTCCGCTATCCGCGCGCACAGGTGTTCTGCTTTGATCGGGGCTATTCGGCCTGGATGCTGACGGTAGCAGCGGGCGGCGAGTTCTACGATCTCGCGGGTCCGAAAACGGAGCTGGCGTTTTGCCCATTGACGGACATCGATTCCGATTCCGACCTCCAGTGGGCCGTCGGCTGGATCGAGGTTCTTTGCGAATTGAACGGGCTCAGGTTCGGTCCCCGGCAACGGAATGCCGTGGCGGAGGCGGTGCTGCGCCTCCGTCTCTCGCCAACCAGAACACTGACGGAGCTGTCGGCGGAGGTTCAGGACACGGAGATACGCGATGCCCTGCAGCACTTCACGGTAATGGGGCCGATGGGGCAGCTGCTTGACGCGGATCACGACATGCTCGGCTCCGGGCGGCTCCTGAGCTTTGAAACCGAAAACCTGATGCAGCTTGACGACAAAGCGGTCATCCCCGTCCTGCTGTATCTGTTTCGGCGGATCGAGCAGCGGCTCGACGGCGCGCCGTCGCTGATCATCCTGGATGAGGTCTGGTCCTACCTGCAGCATGGACTCTTTCGAAGCCGGCTGAAGGACTGGCTGAAAACAATGCGGCGAAAGAACACCGCCGTTGTCATGGCCACGCAGCAGATCAGCGACATCGCGAATTCGGACATTGCCGACGTGGTTCTCGAAAACTGCCCGACGAAGATTCTGCTGCCCAACTCGGAATCCCGGAGTCCCGGCTCGCGCGAGTTCTATCAGCGCGTCGGATTGAACGAGCGGGAACTCGAGATCCTGCAAGTGAGCGTGCCGAAGCAGCACTACTACGTGGTCAGCAAGCTCGGCCGCCGGCTTGTTGATCTTGGCGTCGGGAGGGTCGCGTTGTCGTGGGTCGGGGTCAACGGCCGGGAGGAGCGGCAGCTTGTGGAGAGCGTCATCGAGCAGTTCCCGGATGCATGGCGCTCGGAGTGGTTGCGGCTGAGAGGGATGCCGAACTGGGCCGACTACCTCGACCGCATGGAAGGGCTTTCGGAGCAAAAGAAAGAGGAGTACTTATGCGTTTGAACTGGTTTCGCGGATTAGTGGCCGCCGCGGCGGCAGCGGTCATCGGCGGAGTTCCTGTTAGCGCGCAGATTGCTGGTGGTGTGTTCGTGTGCGCGAACTGCTCGACAGAGCCCACCCAGTTGACGATCAAGCTGATGCACGATCTGGAGTATGCAAAGCAGCTCCTGCAATACGCGATTCAGGTCCAGCAACTCGCCGATGCAATCAAGAACACTGCACACGGCGGCCCGGCCTCACTGACCAGTATCGCGGCGGACCTGCGCATGCTCGCCAACGTTGTTCAGGGCGGCCGGGCACTGGCGTACTCTCTGGGGAACCAGGACGTGCTTTTCCAGCAGACTTATCCCGGATATCAGCCTCTCGGGCCCGGCGGCATTGGGCCCGCATCCGGCTCGTATGCGAACCGATACGCCATCTGGGCTCAGACCAGTCTCGCCACAACTCAGGGCATCATGCGGGGCGCGGGCATTCAGGGGAAGCTGCTGGCGACCGAACAGGGCGTGCTGGGCGTACTGAGGGCGATTAGCGCATCCAACATCCTAAATCGGAACGACGCGATCAATCTCGACAGTCAGCTTGCGGCCGAGCAGGTCGCGCAGTTGCAAAAGTTGCGCGAGATCCAGCTCGAGGACCTGACCAGCAAGGCGGCCTATCAGGGCTACATGATTCAGCAGCAGGCGACGAGCGTGGCCGCGACCCAGTGGTTCTTCACGGGCGGCCCCGTCACGAGCGACGGCAAGACGTATCTTCCCGGTCTGCGCTGATTCATCAGCCACGAAGCTTGCAGGTGCGACGGTGGTCCCGTCAAGAGCGACAGTTGATCACACAAACAGGAGACGTGTGTCATGTGGAGACGGTTTTCATTTCCGGTTGTCATCTGTGCTGCCAGCCAGGTGATGCTCCAGGCCCAAACATTCACCTCAACCGTGCCCAGCGGCATCATGGACCAGTTCCGTGCACAGAGGGCCGCGTGGACCACCAACATCTTTGTGTACGCGACTGCCCTGTTCGGAATACTGGCGGTGATCGAGTTCGCCTGGAGCGCCGCGGTGATGCTGCTTGAGAAGACCGATCTTCAGAGCTGGACCTCGGCGCTGGTCCGCAAGATGATGTGGATCGGCGCATTCTACGCCCTGTTGCTGAACGGGAACACGTGGATACCGGCCATCATCGACAGCTTCACGACCATCGGGCAGACCGCCTCCGGCACCACCGCACTGTCTCCCGGCGACGTGTTCGTTCAGGGGCTGAGCATAGCCGGCGCGCTGATGGACGGTGCCAGCACCTCCGCCTTTTTCACGAACCCCGGTCCTTCACTCGCACTCGTGTTCGGCGCGGTTCTGATCGTCATCGCCTACACCATAATCACGCTCAACTTCATCGTGACGATGGTCGAGAGCTACATCCTCGTATCGGCAGGCTTCATCTTCCTCGGCTTTGGCGGAAGCCGGTGGACGGCTCCGTATGTTGAGCGTTACATCGGACTGGCGGTGTCAATCGGGATCAAGATCCTGCTGCTCTATTGCCTCATAGCCGCCGGCATGAACCTCGGCAACGGCTGGATTGCCGAAGCACAGAACATCAGTTCGTCGACGCGGCCCATCATGACGGTCTTCGATGTCATGGGTGCTGCTGTGATCTTCATGATGCTGTGCTGGCAGATTCCGAAGCTCTTCTCGGCGGTGCTCGGCGGCTCGCCGACGTTGACGGGTGGCGACTTCGCGGCAACCCTGGGTCTTGTGGCAGGCACGGCTTTCGCTGCAGGCTCTGCCATGGCCAGAGGCGCGAGCGCGGTGGTTGGTGCCGTCGCGGCCGGCGGAGCCGGAGCTGGAGCCGGGGCAGGGGCGGGGAGCTCGGGGTCGAGTGCGTCCAGCGCTGTCGCCAGCGTCGGCGCTGCGGGTGGAACTGGGGGCGGTACAGGTGTTGCTGGCGGCGGCGGTTCCGTGGCTCCTCCATCGGCACCGTCTCAGGGCTCCGGCGGCGGCATGGGCGGGCCGCGCGTGCAACCAGATCCGCCAGTAAGCAGCGGCACGACCGCATTCGCTGCCAACCCGGATTCGGCCCCGGCCGCATCCACGCGAACAGGATCGGATGCGACAGTTTCGTCGATGATCTCTTCCACGGGCGGGGAGCCGCTCGCAGGTTCGGGATTCGAAGGCGAGCGCCCCGCAAGAGGCTTCACTTCCGCACCCAGGCCAGCCCGCACGAGTCGGGAGACGAGGCCTGCGCCAGCGTTCGCGTCGGACAGGGCAGGAACAACGGGCGGCGAAGTTTCTCCCGATCCGGGTACCGTCTCGGCAGTTCCCGAAGTCAGTTCTGTAGCTACCGGCGCTTCTGCGGAGCAAACGCCACCGCGCGCGAGCGGATGGGAGAGGATCGTTTCGACCGCGCGCCGGGTTCATCGAGGGCTGAGCCGAGCTTCAGATCACATGGACGACATGCGACGGCGCGTCGGTCCGTTGCCCTCGGACGCCGCGGCGCACGCCACTCCGCCGCGCATGCCCATCGATCATCACGAAGACTGAAGGAGGCAACTGACCAATGACAGACCTGAAGGCCCCGGCCCACAATCCGTATCTCGCGGCGCGCCGCGAGTGGGACGAACGTTACGGCGACCTGATCACCCGCGCTCGCAACTGGCGAACAATGGCGGCATTCTGCGCGTTAGCGTCGCTGCTCTCCATTGCGGGGATAGTCTGGCTGTCGGTGCGTTCCCGAGTGATTCCGTTCGTCGTGCTCGTCGACAACCTCGGACGCCCCATCGCTTCGGGAGTGGCGGAGCAGGCCGGCGTGAGTGACGACCGTCTGAAACGCGCCAGCGTCCTGAGCTGGGTTGAGAGCCTGCGCACCGTGACCAGCGATGGAATCGCGCAACGGAAGGCCATCGATCACGTTTATGCGCAGATCGCGAACGGGAGCGAAGCTCAGACCTTCATCAGCGAGTTCTACCGCAGCAGTGAGCCTTTCCAGCGAGCGCAGACCGAGACTGTCTCGGTAGAGGTGAAGTCCGTTCTGCCCACCAGCGACCGGACGTTTGAAGTGGAATGGGTGGAAACTACGCGCGATCTCTACGGCACTGTGAAAGCAACGGACCGCTGGAAAGGGTCATTCTCCATCGCGCTGAACCCACCCACGGACGAGCGTCTGGCCCGGATTAACCCGCTCGGCGTGTATATCACCAACGCCAGTTGGGCGAATGTTCTTTAGAGGAGTACGTCTCATGCGACTACACACAACACTTGTGCTCACGTTTTTCGCCTGCGCATCGGCCGCCCTTGCGCAAAGCGAGACGCCCATTCCGGCCGGACCACCGGCCCAACCGCCCGTATCGGCGAAGCGCGCTCCGGCGACTGCCCCGGTCTCGCCAGATTTGCCGCTCCCCCAGACAGCGCTCGAAGCGGTTCGTGTAAGTGAACGGTGGCGAGCGGAAGCGAACCCGCCGGCGGCAGGCCCCGACGGCCGCGTGATGTATTCATTCGGTGCCGGACTCCCGACCGTCGTTTGCGCGCCGCTGCGTGTCTGCATTATCGAGTTGCAGGCAGGCGAGAGGATCGTCGGCGAGCCGCACATCGGCGATTCCGTGAGATGGCTCATCTCGCCGGCGATGTTCGGCACCGGAGACCAGACAACGCCGGTGATCGTCCTCAAGCCGCAGGCGCCGGGACTCGACACGAATCTGCTGGTGACAACGGATCGCCGGGCATACTACCTGCGCCTGATCTCCAAGGCCGAAGACTACGTGGCGCGCGTGGCGTTCGCCTACCCGGACGACGACAACGGCCGGAAGTGGCAGCAGCAACTGGCGGAACAGCACGCTCTCGAAGGACGGCAGAAACAATCGCCGGAGTTGACACCCGCCATGATGTCGGCTGAGAAGCTGAACTTCGACTATGTGGTCCGCGGCGGCAACGAACACCTCCGCCCACGCCGGGTGTTCGATGACGGCGCGAAGACCTACATCCAAATGCCGCCTGACATTCAGCACCGCGAAGCCCCGGTGCTCATCGTGGTCGGAAAAGACGGCAAGGGCGAGATGACAAACTACCGGGTGAAGGATCAGACCTACATCGTTGATCGACTCTTCGATCACGCGAATCTGATTCTCGGCTCGGGAAAGAAAGCACAGAAAGTGGAGATCAGCCGTGAACCAAGAGGATAAACGAGACGGTGAGGCCAGGGGCGTCGGCCCCGAAGTGCGCCCGATGGATGCTCCCGGTGGGCTCGCTCTGCACCCGCAGCCGGAAAAGGTGGTTCGCCTCAGCAGGCGCACGAGCATGGTCATCGCCGGCATCGGCGTTGCCGTTCTTCTCGGTTTCGCCTGGGGAGGATATCGCCGTGCGGCCAGGGCTCAGGCAGCCGCGCAGGACGCTGGCCTGCCAAAGAACGTCGCCCCGGCAACGCAGGCCGGTCGTGAATTCACGAGTGGCATCCCGCTGGGAAACGCCGCGGTGGTTCGAAAGACTGTCGAAGGCATGGCGCCGCAACTACAGCCGCCCGGCGCGCCCCCTCAACAAACCGCTACGATAGCGCCCTGCGGTACCGATCCCAGGACCGGACAGCCCTGGATCTACAACCCGCAAACCGGTCAACCGTGCGACGGACTTCCCCAGGAGCGGATTGTCGTGCGACAAGCGCCGGTGAACAGAATGCCGCCGGTCCAGCCCGCTCCGATCCAACCGCAGAACGAGCCGACTCCGGAAGAGCGACGAATCGCCACGGCTCGCCAGCGCGAGCAGGAAGCCATCCTTTCCCCCACCAGTGTGGGCGGCGGCCAGGCGGGGGTTGGAGCAGAGCGGCCCGCTGACGAAGGGTCACAACTCGCCGCTCTCAACACCGCTCTCGCAAGGAATCGCGCAACGGAGTCCTCAACAGCAGACCCGGCGTTAGTGGCCGGCCAATCCGAAGGGGACTACGACGCTCAGAACATGCAAACGCGAAAGCAGGCATTCGTGGCAGCGGCTCGAATCGGGCACACGGATGACTACCTGCCTTCGACGCGCATGGCACCCATGTCCCGCTATGAGATCAAGGCAGGTTGGGAGATTCCCGCAGTCCTTGAGCAAAGCCTCAACTCCGACCTGCCGGGCGAACTGAAGGCCCTGGTCACCTCCAATGTTTATGACACTGCGACCGGGATGTACCTGCTAATCCCGCAAGGCTCGCGTCTGGTTGGCCATTACGACTCCCGAGTCTCGTTCGGCCAGGATGGCGTACAGGTTGTCTGGAGCCGCATCATTTACCCCGACGCGTCTTCCATCGACCTCGACGGTATGCTCGGGCTCGACACACACGGCAACGCAGGCCTCCGCGACAAGGTGGACCATCACTACGCCCGACTGGTGGGGTTCTCGGCGCTGACGAGCCTTTTCACGGCCGCGTTCGCGATATCGCAGCAACGCAACCAAAGCGTTCTGGTGAACCCGAGCGCCGGCCAGGTCGCCTCCGGCGCTGTCGGGCAGGAACTGAGTCAGACCGGGGCGCAGATGACCCGCCGAAATCTCAACGTGCAGCCCACAATCAAGGTGCCGGCAGGCTACAAGTTCACAGTGCGAGTGAACCGGGACATCCTGTTCGAGGCACCATACGAATCCATCGAACCCGCGAGGTAGCGCGATGCATCGGGTCTCTCAGTTGATCGACGACGCCGCACAACTGCGGCCTTCCGCGGGTGAGTATGAGTTGGCCTATCATGCCCGCGTGGCGATCGCCCTCGAAGGGCCCGAAACCGCAGAGCGCCGTTTTCGGGCACGTCCATGCTGCATTGGGCGGTCAAGGAACGGGAACGGCGCGGAGTCCCCGAAGGCCGCCGGATCTTCTCCCAAACCCAGAGCCTGCCCCGCCGCCCTGAGTAGCCGTCCGTAGTCTTGCATGCTGATGGTTGAGGCGACACGACGATGCTTCACAAGGAACCGTTCGCAATGGTGTTAAATGAAGGAATCGGTAGGCGGCTCCTGAATGTCAGGGAGGCCGCCCAATTCCTGGGACTGGAAGTGGACACCGTCTACAAAAAGGCCAGGTTGCGGGAGGTTCCCTGCGTCAAGGTTGGTCGGGCGTTGCGGTTCGATTTGAAAGCGCTGGAGCGCTTCATCGAGCTGCACACAATCGAAACCATTGACTGAAAGGAGAAGCATGAGTGTCTATTCGCAAGGTGTCTGATGGAGTGTTTGAAGTCCGCTGGAGGGAAGGAGGTCGAAACAAGAGCCTGTGGGTACACGGCTCGCATGAACTCGCGCGGAAGGTTGAGCGCAAGAAGATGTCGGTTCGCGACGAGAACCGGCATCTCGATATCAAGCGCGAAGTCAACTTTCGGATGTCGGCGCTGCTGGACCGGTACTGGACGCATTACGGCATGAAGAAGCGTTCGTCCGGCCGGGAGAAAAGCGTGATTGAAGGCATCCGCGGGAGTTTGGGCAGCGCCTTTGTTCGCGAAGTTGACGGCAGCGCGATTGCGCGCTGGTACGAAGACCTGACTGCGGTTCGCGGCCTTTCGGCCGGGACGGCGGTGCGGCACTTCAACGTCATGCATCACATGATGGAGAAGGCGGCGACGATCTGGTCCAGGGAAACGGGGATCGACAGGAATCCCGCGGATCAGGTCGAGGTGCGGCGCCCCGACGATCAGCGAGACCGATACCTCTCCGAGGACGAGCTTCGGAGATTGAAGCAGGTGCTCGATGAGAAAACGTACTGCAAGGGTACGAAGAAACTCAACAAGACGTTCTATCGGCTCAGACTGATCGTGCTCATCGCGGTTACAACGGGGATGCGCGTGTCAGAAATCTTCGGTCTGTGCTGGTCGGACGTGATGTACAGCGAGGGGCTGCTGGCGGTGAGGGCGAAGCTGAAGGGCGGAAAGATGCGGTACGTCCCGATGCCGGTCGAACTCGCCGGCGAGCTGCAACGGTTTCCCGTTGTGATTGGTGAGGATCGGGTTTTTCCGCCGAAGGCGGGCGCGACCAGCGGACGGCAGCGCGTGGAAGGGAGTTTCGAAGATCTGCTCGAGAGGGCAGGAATCGAGAACTTCCGCTTTCACGATCTGCGTCACACGTTCGCGTCCTGGTACATGATGAAGGGCGGCGACCTCTACGAGCTCGCGAAAATCCTCGGCCACTCGAACATCAAGATGACCGAACGCTATGCCAAGCTGGCGCGGCAGCACATCGCCAGGACCGGCAGCACGGCGCGGGAAATCTGGAAGCTGATGGGATTGAAGAATGCCGAACAATCGAACGCCGTTTGAAAATGTACGGTTATTGTACGGTTGACTGAGACCTGCCCGTTTGGGTCGCCGCTAAGTCCTTTAGAATGTGGTGGCCAGGGACGGACTTGAACCGCCGACGCCAGCCTTTTCAGGGCTGCGCTCTACCAACTGAGCTACCTGGCCAGGGAGGGGATGCCGCGCTACCGCGGCACTCCCAGTGTAACAAAAACGCGGCTCTCAGGCTTCCCGCAGTGTGGCCAGCACCGCGCCGGTCTGGAGCTCCACGTCCGCGTGCAGGCTGTGGCCGTGCGCGTCCATGGTGACGATAGCGGCGAAGTCCTCCACCTCAAGATGCCACATGGCCTCGGGAATGCCCAGCTCCAGCCAATCCACTCCGAGCACCTTCTTCACCGCGCGCGCGTAATACTGCGCGGCGCCGCCAATCGCGTTCAGATACACCGCTCCGAACTGCTGCAGCGCGGCCAGCGTCTTCGGCCCCATGCCGCCCTTGCCAATCACCGCGCGCACGCCGAACCGTTCCAGCACCGTCGCTTCGTAGGGCTCCTCGCGAATGCTGGTGGTGGGACCGGCGGCCTTTACCTTCCACTCGCCGCCTTCCTGCAACATCACCGGGCCGCAGTGGTAGAGCACCGCGCCGCGCAGGTCCACGGGCGGATCGCGCTTCATCAGGTAATGGTGGACGGCGTCGCGTCCGGTGAAGCACTCGCCGGAGATCAGCACCACGTCGCCCACCTTCAGCGCGCGGACCTGCTCTTCCGTGAGCGGCGCGCGCAACGCCACCTCACGCCCGGTGAGCGGGAAACCGGCTGACGCGGCCATCTTTTGCACCGGCCTTTCGGGATCGCGATAGAGCCACTTCGTGATGGCGCCGCTCGCGGCATCGAGGCGCACGCCCAGGCGGCGGAACGCCCAGCACTCGTAGGCCACCGAAACGAAGAAGCTGGCGGGCAGGCGATTGGCCGCGGCGATTTTGCAACCGATCAGCGACGCGCGTCCGCCGAAGCCCATGGCGCCGACGCCCAGCCGGTTGGCCTCGTCCATGATTTCCGTCTCCAGTTTCGCCAGTTTGGGGTTCGGGTTGACGTCGTCGAGCGTGCGGAACAGTTGCATCTTGGCCAGCATGTAGCCGTGCGCGCGATCGCTGCCGATGCACACGCCCAGCGCCCCCGGCGCGCAGCCCTGTCCCTGCGCCTGCCACACCGCGTGCAGAAGACACTTGCGCACGCCTTCGAGGTCGCGGTCGGCGGGGCCGAGGTGGTCGAGGTTGGCGGGCAGCGAGTACTGGATGTTCTTGTTCTCGCAACCGCCGCCCTTCAGCAGCAGCTTAACTTCGATGTCGTCCTCTTCCCACTGCTCGAAGTGGATCACCGGCGTTTCCGCGCCGAGGTTGTCGCCGCTGTTCTTCCCGGTGAGCGAGTCGACGGAATTGGGCCGCAGCTTGCCGCGCCGCGTGGTCTCGCGCACGGCGTCGCGAATGGCGCGCCCCACCGCGATCTGATTCACACCGACGGGCGTGTGTACGATGAACGTGGGCATGCCTGTGTCCTGGCAGATGGCGCCCTCGTCTTCGTGCGCCATGTCGATGTTGGACGCGATGATGTTGAGCGCCTGCGCGGACTGCGTGTGCGGGGTTTCCGCCGCGATCGCCGCCGCCATGGCCGCGCGAACGTCGGGCGGCAGATTCGTGGAGGTCTGGGTAATGAGTTGAATAAGACTTTCAGTTAGGAATTGCATGGAGCTACTTCCATCGTATCCGCACGCGAGGCGGCCGCGGGAGCAGGTACTGCGCCGGATTCCGGTTGAACAGTTAGTGCGCCGGATTGAAACCAGAGATGAGTTTTCGTATAAGCTCGATTGCGAGGCCGAGCAGGGCGTAAGCCGCGCCATTGAGCAGAATGAACCACTGGTACTTATTGAATCTCGCATAATACAGTGACAATCGGCGCGTTCCGCGCGATAATGGAAGCGTGCTCACGCACGTTCACCCGCGCCGTGATTTCCAGGCATTGGAGCATCGGCGCAAACGGGCCGCTCGTTTGTTCGCGGCAGCAAAGATGAGTCTGGCGGCCATCGCTCATGAACTCAAGGTGAGTCGACAGAGTGTGAGTCGGTGGTATGCGGAATGGAGGCAGGGCGGTGCGACGGCTTTGCGGGCTGCGGGCCGGGCGGGCCGCAAACCGAAACTGGAGCGTCGGCAACTAGTTAGGGCGGGTGGAGAGGGCGCTGCGCCAGGGCGCACAGGCACACGGATTTGGGACGGATTTGTGGACGCTGCCCCGCGTGGCCACAGTCATTGAGCGATTGACCGGCGTGCGCTACCACCCCGGCCACG
>Ga0326727_10007537_pt1 | contig 28660 bp, 26 predicted proteins | sample MB2enrmetagenome_FD_207643 | JGI IMG/M metagenome (GOLD analysis project Ga0326727, IMG submission 207643) | Lab enriched peat soil microbial communities from McLean, Ithaca, NY, United States - MB29MY | ecosystem: Environmental > Terrestrial > Soil > Wetlands > Peat | place: USA: New York... | reverse complement strand
GATCTTGCCTGACGCCCATCTCGGCTGCGGCGAATCAGAAGATCACCACCATCGAAGGCTTATCGCCCAATGGGCAGCACCCTTTGCAAGTGGCGTGGCAGCAGATCGACGTGCCGCAGTGCGGCTACTGCCAGGCGGGACAGATCATGTCCGCGGCCGCGCTGTTAACCAAACATCCCAAGCCCACCGATGACCAGATCGATGCGGCGATGAATGGCAACCTGTGCCGCTGCGGCACTTATCTGCGTGTGCGGCAAGCCATTCATCAGGCCGCCGGGCAGGGGAAGGTGTAGGAAGATGACTGTCTCCAGAAGATCGTTCTTAAACGTAACCGCGCTGGCCGGCGGCGGAATGCTGCTCGGATTCAGCAGGAAGGCGAACGCTCAACAACCGCCTGCGCCATTGGATCCCCATGCGTTCATCCGCATCGCCGCGGATGGAACGGTGACTTTGATCTCACGCAATCCGGAAATTGGGCAGGGGATCAAGAATATGCTGCCTATGCTGATCGCCGAAGAACTCGAAGTCGATTGGAAATCGGTGAAAGTGGAGCAGGCCGACCTGGGCGCCCAATACGGCGGCCAGACCACGGGTGGCAGCCGCGCTGCCTCCAATAACTGGGTTCCCATGCGGCAGATGGGTGCGGCCGGACGCATAATGCTGATCGCCGCTGCGGCCAAACAGTGGGGCGTGCCCGAATCCGAGTGCTTCGCATCAAAGGGCCGCGTTTATCATCGCGCGACGGATCGCTCGATAGGATACGGCGAACTCGCGGCCGCTGCCGCCACCATGCCTGTTCCGGATCTCAACGCCATCAAGTTCAAAGATGCGGCGTCTTTTAAGATCATCGGGCAGCCAACCACCGGCGTTGACGTTCCCAGTATCGTGAGCGGCAAACCCATCTTCGGGATCGATTTCACCACGCCGGGGATGCTGTTCGCCACCTACCAGAAGTGCCCCGTATTTGGAGGCAAGGTGGTCAGCGCGAATCTGGACGACATCAGGAAGATGCCCGGAGTGAAGCACGCGTTCGTGGTGGAAGGGCAGGTCAAAATGGGTCCGGTGCTGGATGGCGAACCGGGCCTGGAACCGGGCATCGCCATCGTGGCCGATACCTGGTGGGCCGCTCAAACCGCACGCAAGAAGCTGATGGTGAAGTGGGACGAAGGTCCCGCGGCTGCGCAAAGCAGTGTCGAGTTCGCGCGTCGCGCGGATGAAATTTCAAAACAGAAACCGCAGCGCACGCTCAAGAATGATGGGCATGTGGAGGACGGTTTCAAAACCGCCGCCAAGACTCTGGAAGCGGCGTATTCGTACCCCTTTATCTCGCACGCGCCGCTGGAACCCCGCAACTGCAGCGCGCATTTCAAAGACGGCAAGCTGGAGATTTGGACCACCAGCCAGTTGCCCGCGCGCGGCCGCCAGTTCGTGGCCAAGACGCTCGACATAAAGGAAGATGACATCACCATCCACCTGCTGCGCGCGGGCGGATCGTTCGGGCGCGGCTTGAATAACGACTACATGGTGGAAGTGGCTTCCATCGCGAAAACCGTGGGCGTGCCCGTCAAACTGTTGTGGACGCGCGAAGACGATATGCAGCACGACTATTACCGTCCCGGTGGCTTCCACTACCTGAAGGGAGGCGTGGACGCGCAGGGCAAGCTGGTCGCGTGGCAAAACCATTTCGTCAGTTACGGCGACGGAGAAAAGTTTTCGTCCTCGGCTGGCATTGGTCCCGGTGAATTTCCATCTGGGTTCGTTCCGAATTTTGCGATGTACACCTCCGTGATGCCGCTCCAGATCAAAACCGGCGCGTTGCGCGCTCCCGGCGCGAATTCGCAGTGTTTCGTCATGCAGAGCTTCATCGATGAGCTGGCGCACGCCGCCGGAAAAGATCCGCTGGCATTTCGGCAAGAGCTGCTGGGCGAAGAATCGAAGCCCGCATACAACGTGAAGCGCATGCGCGGTGTGTTGGACCTGGTCGCCGAGAAATCCGGCTGGGGAAAGCGCACCCTGCCTGCGGGAACGGCGATGGGCGTGGCGTTCCATTACAGCTTCCAGGGTTACTTTGCGCATGTGGCTGAGGTCGCCGTCGCGGGCAATAAGTTGAAGGTGGATAAAATCTGGGTGTGCGGGGATGTGGGCAGCCAGATCATCAATCCAAGTGGTGCGGAGGCGCAGGTGCAGGGCGGCGTAATCGATGGGTTATCGGAAATGATGACGCAGGAGATTACTCTCGAAGCCGGTCGCGTGGTGCAAGGGAACTACGACAAGCACCAACTGCTGCGCATCCGGCAAGCGCCGCAGATTGAAGTTCATTTCCTTAAGAGCGACAACCCGCCGACCGGCCTGGGAGAACCCGCGCTACCCCCTGTGATTCCGGCGGTAACGAACGCAATTTTCGCTGCTACGGGGAAACGGATCAGGAGTCTGCCGCTCTCGACCAGCGGCTATTCGTGGGCTTAGACTAAACCGGTACCACGACCGGGGCAACCGGAATCAACGCCTCGATCTTTTTCCGCAAAAGGCGGCTGCGTTCCTTGCGGGCGCGCTTGCCTTTTTTCTCCCGGTTGAAACGCGCTTTATCTCCGTTGATGGCTGACATGGTGCCTTGAGAGTAGCAGAGTTTGAGAATTGACGTGGCATCACGCCTGAAACTCAGAGGCGTGGTCGGTTGCCCATTCGCGGAAAGTTCGCGCCGATGATCCCGTGACTTCCTCAACCGTGGAGGTCACGTGCGCGGGTTGACCGATGGCCGCCTCCCAGGCGTCGAGCAGCATATCCACAACATGCGACGGCATGAAACCAACCCACTCCCGCCGCGCCTCGTCCGGTGAGATCTCTTCGACCCGTAGCCGGCGGCCGACTGCACTGCCGAGCGTCTCGATCTGCTCTAACTGAGTTAGAGATTCCGGTCCGGTAAGAACATATTCCGCGCCTGCGTGTCCGTCCTCGCACAACGCGCGAACCGCCACTGCCGCTATGTCGCGTTCATGCACGGGAGCCGTCGGCGCACTCAATCGAGGCCAGCGCACGACATCGCCGGCGCGGATTTGGGGCGCCCACCAACCCGAAGCATTTGCGGCAAACATGCCCGGCCGCAGAAATGTCCAATCGGCTCCGGAGGTCTCGATCAGCCGGTCGATTTCCCGGTGCAGCAATCGCATCGGATTGGGCTGTTGGAATAAGGGGTGCGCTGTCTTGTAGGGAGAGGACAGGAATACGACGCGGCCCGTGCGCCGCAGTATCCGATCAAGCGCTCCCGCGGCCGCGGACCGCGGGGCAGTCCAAACCAGAAACACGGCGTCAACGTCATGCAGGCAAGCGTCAAGGCTCTCAGGCTTGGTGAGGTCTCCGTGCAACACCTCCACATGTGGCGGCAAACCAGCGATGTCCGGGTTGCGGACGACCGCGCGGATTTGCACCTCCCTGGACGGCAAGTGAAGAAGAACTTGTCGGCCTACTCTGCCGGTGGCCCCGAACACCACGATGCGCTTCATGGTTTGGCGGCTCTTGGCTATCGCCCAGCATAGGCCTCCCGGCGAAACGCCACGGCTTCCGCGGGAGTCGGCAGAGCAAAGGTTAGAAACGCCAGTCCCATCTCATCGGTGGTCTGCTCCCCGTAGGTGACATGCACTGGCGGATGTGAAGGGTTGCGCGGATTGGTCGCCGAGTTATCGTAGGTATACTCCATCTCGATTCGCGTCCCTTTCGGAAGATGGATCGGCTTTTGGTAGGTATAACCACTCTGCCAGTTGAAATCCCAATCCTTGATCCAAATCAGCGGTGTCACCGAACCATCCGGCAGATGCGCGTTGATCTTCATCTCTTTGCACAGATAGTGCGCGTGGGGTGTAACGCGCATGAGATCCGCGTCAGCCGGCGTCGTGAGTTCCTCCTTGACCACATAGTGCGAGTCGCCCGGCGCGATGTCGATATTGTGCGTGCCAACAATGATCGCAACTCTTCCGTGGACGGGCGGTTCACCGTAAAACAGGCCCAGCGATGACTGATCCTGCGCGGCCTTGCCCGATGGATGGTAGTGAATTTGGATCACCAGGTCCGTCCCTTTGGCAAGCGGCGTGGAGTAGCCCTCCACCGGTTTGTTACCGGCGAAACCGGGAGCCCAGCCGCCCAGCAGTCCACCGGCAAAGCCGGGGCCGCCGAAGCACGTGTACCCTCCATCGGGTGACCCTTCGGCCAACTTGCGCCCGGCGTGCCGGGGATCGCTGAACACCAGCGCGTGATGCACCGTGCGCCGATCATCCGGGCGAAATTCCAGCGCGCTCAGGTAGATTTCTTTATCAAGATCCATTGGGATAACGAAGCACCGGTAGACATCGGGACCGTCCGCAGGCACCGCGAACTTCGCCGGAATGGTCACCACTTTATCGGGTTGACCGAGCTGCCATCCGTTTGTGAATTTCGGGGGTGCGGGTTTCTCGGCGGGGTCGCCTTCGGGTGCTCCGTTGCTTGCCCATTTCTGGATCACCGCGATCTGTTCATCGGTAAGCCGGCGCGCGTCCCGGAAATCCCCGTAGCCGGGTTCCGCCTTCCACGGCGGCATCACATGAGCTTTAGTAATAGTCGCAATCAGCGCTGCCCGCTTAGCCGTGTCCTGGTAAGTCAACAAGGAAAACGGAGCGACTTCCCCTGGGCGATGGCATGTGGCGCAGTTCTGATAGAGAATCGGCGCGATGTCGTGGTTGTAGGTCGGGCTTGCAGTCGAGGTCGCGGCGTTCAGCGAGCAGGCCGCTCCGATAATCAAAGCGCAGCAGATGATGAATCTCAAGCGAGGGTCCCTTTCAGTTCCTGTTTAATTCTTGCGAGTAATCGCGCAGCCGAGCGCCTTTGTCCGAGGACGCGGTACGGGTTTGCCGGCGAGAATGGCGTCCAGCGCGTCCTTCAAATCAAATTCAGTGATCTGCACGCGCTGCTTTCCGAAGTCTTCAAGACGGTTATCGATGCGCCCCAGATAGAGCAATTCTCCCGATGGAGAGAATACAGCAGCTTCCGGGGTCGTTGTGGCGCCTGCGAATGCGGCCAAAGCCTCCTCCGGATCAATCAGATAGGGGAAATGGTAAACAAACTCCTTCACATGCTCGCGGACTGCCTCGACGGACACCGTCGCGTCACCCTGCACCGCGTAAAAGGCCACCCCGCGGGATTCATAGGCGCTATCAATCCGGTTCATCTCCGGAACGTAGCCGTTGCTCAGAGGGCAGTCGGTGGTGACGAACAGCAGCACAATGGCCCGCTTGCCGTTCCATTCCGCCCGCGTGTGAATGTGGCCGTCCGTATCGGCGAGGGCGAAGCTGGGCAGTTCCCGTGCCGCGATCGGCATCACTCCAGCCAGCAGCCAAATCAGAACCTTCCCCGCCATCACGACACCTCCACCGCAGCTATTCGCTCCATCAGTTGTGCCGCCAACCGCAGCATTTCCCGCTCCGTGCCCGAAAGGCGGGACGCCATTGTCGAGGCTAGCCACATCGCTCGTCGGGCGGCTTCCCGATCAAGAACTTCGCGGCCCTGGTCAGTTATCTCCAGTCTAAACTGCCGCCGGTCCTCGTCATCCTGCCGGCGCAGCACATATCCGGCCTCTTCCAGTTCCGCCAAAACACGCGTCAGCGATTGCGGCTGCACGCCTTCGGCCGCGGCGAGAGATCCGGGTGTAATTGGACCGTCGCGGTATATGTTTCCCAGGGCGCTATGCTTCGCCACGCTCAACCCCGCTTCGCGAGCCTCGATCCGCAATCGGCGATTGAGGCGAGCAATAGCCCGCCGGACAGCAATTGCGATCTCCAGGTTCGGGTCATCCAGCATTATTAAGCAATAGCTTACTATATCTTTCGGTGGGATTCAAATGAAAAGGCGTTGCAGTCGAAAAATTAATACGTTAGGTCTTTATAAAAGTCGACGACCAGCCCTAGTAAAACTACTCTAGTGGCCCGCGCCGTCATTTCTGTAGACTGAGTTCTTGGATTGAAGCGCTCGACATGTATGTAGTCGATCCAGACAGGAGTCTATCGAAACAATGCAGTCGATGTATCTCTACGCAGTCCTCGCCATCAGCATCCTTGGAATCGCCGTGGCTGCCGCGCTCGCAAGATCGGTCATCCGCCAGGACGCGGGTACTCCGCAAATGCAGCGGATTTCGAACGCCATCAAACTAGGCGCCGAGGCATTTCTGCGGCGCCAAAACCGCACTATTTTCTCGCTCGCGCTGGCGCTTGCTGTAGTCATTTTCGCGGGGTACTCCTTTAGCGGTGGCGGAACGGCTCTGGCGGTGCGGATGACCGTTTCTTTCGTCCTGGGAGCGGCCTGTTCCGCACTGGCTGGTTTCAGCGGCATGTGGGTCTCCATCCGGACCAACATCCGCGTCGCCTCCGCTGCGCGCTCTTCAATGCGCGGCGCCATGCAGATCGCGCTGCGGGGCGGGGCAGTCACCGGCTTCAGCGTCGTCGCACTCTCCCTTCTCGGCGTCGCCGCCTTGTTCCTTTTGTTCGGTGGGCTTGAAGATCCCATTACCGTTCCCCGTCAAATTGTGGCTTTCGGATTCGGCGCCAGCTTCGTCGCGCTGTTCGCGCAACTCGGCGGCGGCATCTTCACCAAAGCCGCTGACGTAGGCGCGGATCTGGTCGGCAAAGTGGAAGCAGGCATACCGGAGGACGACCACCGCAATCCCGCCGTGATCGCCGACCTGGTGGGCGACAACGTCGGCGACTGCGCCGGCCGTGGCGCGGACCTGTTTGAATCCACCGCGGCGGAGAATATCGGCGCCATGATACTTGCGGCCGCCCTCTACCCCGCCTTCGGAATCAAGGGAATTCTCTTCCCGCTGGTAGTGAGAGCGTTCGGTCTCATCGGTTCCATCATCGGAGTCTTTGCAGTGGGAGGCGATGAGGATTCCGACCCCATGCACTCGCTCAACCGCGGCTTTTATGTCGCGGTCGCGCTGGCCACCGCAGGTTTCGGCGCCGCCGTCTATCTGCTGTTGGATGGCAGTTGGAATTACTTCTTCGCGGGGCTGCTCGGTATCGCCACCAGCATCCTGTTCGTATTCATCACACAGTACTACACCGAGACAAAATACCGTCCCGTGCAGGATATCGCCAAAGCCTGCCTTACCGGCGCCGCCACCAACATCATCTCCGGCTTCGCGGTAGGCCTGGAATGCGTCGCCGCGCCTGTCCTGGTGATCGTGATCGCCATCTTGGGTTCGTACTATCTAGGGGCGCACGCCGGTATCGCCAACGTCAGCGCGCACTCCGCGGGGCTGTTCGGCACGGCCATCGCTACCATGGGGATGCTCTCCACGGCCGGTTACATTCTGGCGATGGACACCTTCGGTCCCATTACCGACAATGCCGGCGGTATCGTAGAAATGTCCCACAATGTGGCCACCGCGGAAGGCGATCTGGTGCGCGAGCGCATGGACCGGCTGGATGCCGTCGGCAACACGACGAAGGCATTGACGAAGGGCTACGCGGTGGGCAGCGCAGCCCTGGCTGCATTCCTGCTCTTCTCGGCCTATATCGACCAGGTGAAGTCTTTGTTGCATCTGCCGCCCGCATCTGACTTTCCCATCGACCTCGGCCAGGTTCCGGTCTTCGCCGGCGCGCTGCTCGGCGCAATGCTGGTCTTTCTATTCAGTTCGTTCGCCATCAAAGCGGTCGGGAAATGCGCGCAGACCATTATTCAGGAAGTCCGACGCCAGTTCAAAGCCGACCCAGGCATTATGGCGGGAACGTCGGACCCCGATTATTCCACCTGCGTCGACATCGTCACGCGCTCGGCTCTAAAAGAGATGGTGGTCCCCGGTTTGTTGGCGGTTGCTGGCCCAGTAGTGGTCGGTGTCGTTTTCCGGCAGTTCCATGCGGGCGCCACCGCGGTCGCGGCTTTTTTGATGGTGGGGACCATCGCCGGTATTTTGATGGCCTTGCTGATGAACAACGCCGGTGGCGCTTGGGACAACGCCAAGAAATTCATCGAGCTAGGACACCTGGGCGGTAAGGGCTCGGATGCGCACAAGGCCGCCGTTGTGGGCGATACCGTAGGCGATCCGTTCAAGGATACGGCCGGGCCGTCTCTTCACGTTCTCATTAAGCTGTTAAGCACGATCACGCTGGTGGCCGCGCCCTTGTTCTTGTAAACGTCAACGGTCGGGAGACCTCCGCACTAATGGTCGGCGTTGCGCCTGGATCAATAAACTCGCGCGCGCTGCGGTGGACTGGTTCTCCGGATAACTTGCCGTGAGTCAGTGCAAAGTCCTTTAGATAGTCATGGCTGCCAAGGTAGAACAAGTGGCCATTCCAATACGCGGGCGCACGAAACGCACCTTCGCCCGCAATGGGAAGGGCTTGCACGATGGCATCGCGGTCGGCATGGAAGTGCCCCAATCCGTCCCGGTCAAGAAGATAAATTGTGCCTCCCTTTTTTTGCCACCACCAACAGGTGAGGCAGCGCGCCGGGTTGATCAGGAAGTAGAAACGGGGCGCCCGAACCTAAATCGTTGTCACGCTCTTTTGTATTGGGACGTAGGGACCTGTGCAACAAGAGCGGAGGCGACGGCAAAGATGAGAAACCACTCGGGAATCCAAGGTTCCACAAAAGGTGCCATCATGTGGAGTGAGGCGCACGATGAATCAATTCACGAGACGCAAGCTAGCTTTCATTTTCGGGGGACTGGCGGCTGTTGCTGCGAAAGCGGAGTCCGGTAAACCAGGCACCAGCCTTCATCAGGAGGTTGATCTTCCGGCCTCTCCGGAGCGGCTCTACAGCATGCTTTTGGACGCCTCGAAATTTAGCGCCTTCACCAAGCACGCGGCCGAGATAGGAACGGAAGAAGGCGCTCCCTTCAAGCTTTTCGACGCGCGCGTGGAAGGCCGGAACGTGGAACTGATTCCGAACCAGAGGATTGTGCAGGCATGGCGTCCGGTCTCGTGGCCCGCCGGCGTCTATTCAATCGTGCGTTTCGAATTCACCGCGCGCGGAAATGTAACTCGCATCACGTTGGATCACGCGGGTTTCACCGCGGATAAGTGGGAACATTTGAACGCCGGGTGGGAGCAGAACTATTGGGAGCCGCTTCGCCGCTATCTCGCCCCGGCATAACTTCGATGCGTTTGCAATGGGTCCTTCTTTCTTCGGCAAATGCTGGCGCGCGCGGAAACCAGCGATCTGACGTTCAAGATCCGGTCTGTCAAGACTTCAGTGACCATCGAAGGTCAGGCGGTTGACGTCGCTCTTTGGGGCGCCGTTTCTTCGCGAAACGCCGCCGCTGGCGTGTTCCAGTTGGCGATGACGGCGGATCACGGTTGAACTTGTCATTCGAAAATCTGCGAATTGGGAATCCGCTTGTCACCCGAGATAGGAGACGTTGCTACCGTGCAAAGAGTTTCTGTTTGCGGATGACGGGGCGGGGAAGCTTTGGCTAACGATCAATGCCGAGGTGCGCGTTACCGAGGAGCAACTTCGGGCAGTGGCGCGACTGCCAGCAAGTCGCGCTGGCAGTCGTAAATACCAGATCGCCATTTCAGGCTCTCGAATTTTCTCAAGAACACTACATTTACGCGTAGCTGCTTTTCGCTTTGAAATCTTCGTGTCCAACGATGAGCCTGAAAAACAGGTCCAACCGCAGAAACCCGTAACAAAAGCTCATGTTTGTCGAAACACAGTGTAGTGGGTCATCCGAGGGACTACGGCAGATCCGCTTGGCGCACGGTGCGCTGAACGGCGCGGAAGACTTCATCGAACTCCGGCAACGCCACCATCTGATATCCGAGGCGACTGCTCCATAGCGCCCTAAGGCGGGCTTCCTTGACGCGGATGGCGTCGGCCAAGCCTGCACATGGTCTCCCGCGAAATTCAAGTTTCTGCCGCATCCATCGGCAAGCGGTCCTAGCTCAACTCCTTCGCGCGATGTGATATGCCATAAATCGTAGAGGTCCCTGGGTTCGTTGCGTGCCCTGTCTGCAAGCGCCAGGGTCTTTTCCGTTGCGATTTCCTCCAGCGAATAAGTCAGCAGGAGGCGGTTTTCAGGCAGGTCAGTGAACTCCTCGTACCCGCGCAGAACCGGGCGATCCATGAGCGGACGCACCAGCTTCTCGCGCAGAGTAATATCCACCTTCACATCGCTGCCTTTGGGCAACGGACCCTCGTAGCGCAGATAGAAAGTGAAGCTGTTATCGTGCTTATGCCGGTCTTCGCGCTCGAAGCCGAATACTATGCCGGAGGCCTCGCGAACGGCGGCGTATACAGGCTCAAGGCGCGGCTTCAGTTCGTCAAGCGTCACGGGCGCAATCAATGTGAAATCGAGATCCTCGGAAAAGCGATAGTCGCCAAAATAGCAGCGCTTGAGCGCCGTTCCGCCTTTGAATCCGAGTAGCGGCTTAAGTTCTGATTCCGCCAGTGCCGCGAGGAACCAGGCAAGGCAGTAGTCGCGTTCAAGCACGCTCTCCGGAATGCGGCGTCCGCCCTCGGCGGCAAGTCTGTTAGAGAGAAGCGAGAGATTGCGTTGCGGAATCATTCAACTCGTCCGGATCGACTGAAGTTCCTGCGCCGCGATATTGAGTTGGAGTCGCCAGCGTCGCAGGTACGGACCCTCCCTAGGCAGCAGTGGATCGAGCGGAGCGTAGGTCTCCGTGAGCGCGTCCCGAAGCCGTGCCAGTTCGCTTTCGGGCGCGATCGCGTAGAGTTCCAGCATATAACCGAGGCGGCGGATAACCACCCCAACCGCCATGCGGAGCGCATAATCGACAAGCTTCGTCGCCTTCATGTCCTGATGACGCATCCACAGGCCCTTGGCTACTTCGGTGACGCCACCGCAATACTCCGGCTGACGCAGACCGTCAATGACGGTGCGTTCGAGATCGCTGATATCCACGGACTCCTGTTTGGTGACCCAGTGTTTTGCCGTACCGAAATAATGCTCGGGCTTGATGAGGACAAAATGGAAAACCGTGCGATGGATACTGCGGCTTTGCAGGCGCTTTGCGCTGGAAGCGAAAATAACGAAGTGAGGCTGCGTAACCATCCGGTGAATCTCCATAGCGGACGCATGCGATATGAAGCAAGGAGCCTTACCGGCAAGGCTTTTTGCCGTCAGATAGGGATCGCCTGCATACTCCGAACTGCTACCAAGCTCGGGAGGAACGATAACGAACAAGCCTGATTTTAGACGAGAGACAAGGCCACGACGCTCGGCTTTGTGCAGGAGACTGCTCACCCGGTGTGAATTGAGTCCCGTGATGCTCTGAGCATCGGCGAGCGTGAACGTCGATTGAGAGCGGTCATAGAGACTGGCCAGCAAGCCGGCCGTCCGGTTTCCAAGGGTTTTATTCGGGGTGTTATGTTCTATGCTCATCGGATTGCCTGGCAGGCAATATGTCGCACATGAAACATAACAAATATTATGTTTTGTGTCAATAATATCTCCTGTCAGGCAATTTTCTACACATAAAACATAACAAGCCCAGCTGGCGTTTGCCCTCCAGCATGATGATCATGACGATCACCACCAACACCAAAAGTTTCGCGGCTCGCCCTACATCCCGATGCTCTGGGTGCGGTACGTTGGCCGGTTTTCAGGTGACCGTCTATGGCCGGTTTTGAGGTGACCGCCGAGGTCCCGAATGCGCAGCTGTCTTTTTCGCGATGGACAGCCTATCCGAAATTTCCGAAAAGCCTGGGACCAGGCATGCATCCAGGCAAATCTGGTCGACAGTTCGGGCGTGGCGTCGCGCTTGTTCCACGACCAATGCAGGACCGGCGTTCGCAACCTGATGCGGGCAGGCGTTCCTGAGAAGACCGCGATGGCAATCAACGGACATAAAACAAGGTCGGTTTTTGATCGCTATAACATCGTCAACGAGGCGGATCTCAGGGAAGCCGCAAGCCACCTCGAAGAAGCGCTAGATCGACAGAGTTTGGAAACGATTAAGTCCTTTATCATGTTGGTGCCCGGGGTGGGACTTGAACCCACACTCCTCTTGCGAGAAAAAGGATTTTAAGTCCTTTGCGTCTTCCGATTTCGCCACCCGGGCGGGTACCACAATGCTCTAATATCATACCGCTCGTGAAGTAAAATACCGGGATGCTGACGCGCCGAAACTTCTTGACCCGTTGTTGCTGTGCTATCGCGGCTCCAGCGCTGCTTGCCGCCAAGAAACAAAAGGACCGTGTATGGATGACGGGAAAGCTGGTTGAGGCCGAGCGCTCACGCTATTTTTCCGGCTTGGTCGGCAGCTCACAAACCGCCGCTTACCGCACGTATCAAAAAATAGCGATCGAGGGTGACACCTACTCCTACCTTGCGCAGGAACGCCTGCACTGGAGCCATTCCAAACCAGTGAATGCAATGATCAATGGTACGGTCAAATACGCGGTTGAGAAGACCAAACTCTATGTCCTTGACCCAAACGGCAAAGAACACGAACTGGAGATTCTAAAGGTGACCCCTCGCGTTTAACTTACGCAGTCACGGGAACGGCGCCGCGGAAATACTCGATGGTTTTCTCGATCCCGTCTTCCAGTTTGACCTGAGGCTCCCAGCCCAGCAGCGTGCGCGCCTTCGTGATATCTGGTTGACGCTGCTTCGGGTCGTCTTCGGGAAGCGGCTCATAAATGATCTCGCTTTTTGAATTGATGCGGTCCCGAATGGCCTCTGCGAACTGCCGTATCGTCATCTCAACCGGGTTGCCCAGATTCACGGGATACACCTCATCAGAGTGCAGCAGGCGATACAGCCCGTCCACTAAGTCACTCACATAGCAGAAACTGCGGGTCTGGGAACCATCCCCAAAAACCGTGATCGGTTCGCCGCGTAATGCTTGATCGAGGAACGCGGGAACTACGCGCCCGTCATTCAGCTTCATGCGCGGACCATACGTATTGAAGATCCTAGCGATGCGAGTACGCAAACCGTACTTACGGTGGTAAGCCATGGTGTAGGCTTCGGCAAACCGCTTACTCTCGTCGTAACAAGAGCGGGGACCTACGGGATTCACATTCCCCCAGTAGGTTTCCACCTGGGGATGCACGTGCGGATCCCCGTAACACTCCGAGGTCGAAGTCAGCAGAAAGATCGCCTCATTTGCGAGCGCCGCTTCCACCATGTGCTTAGTTCCAATGGAACCTACCTCCAGGGTTTCAATCGGACACTCCAGGTAATCGCGGGGGCTGGCTGGTGAGGCCATGTGCATCACGGCGTCGAACGAACCCGCCACTTCAAATGGCTCAGTAACATCCTGCTCGTAAAACTGGAAGTGCTTGTTACCGGCCAAGTGCGCCAGGTTGTGAGGAAGGCCCGTCAAAAAATTGTCCAGCGCCACCACCGTATGTCCTTCTTTCAACAGGCGGTCGCACATATGCGAGCCAACAAAACCTGCCGCTCCCGATACCAGTACCCTCAATCCATCTCTCCTCTCGCTTCTGTAAACTTGATTTTACTTTGGTCGCGTCCGCGGATACAAATGCTACATTTTGATAGAACTTATGGGTCGCCCTCATCTCGTTGAAATCATCCTGCTGGCCATCTCCATTTTGATCTCCGGCGCTTTATTCTGGAGCCGGTTCCGCGTCTTTGTTATGGCCTTCCGCAAAGCGAAGAATGACCCCGGCTACTCCATTCAACCGATGTGGCCGCGCACGCGCGATTTTGTCTGGGAAGTGCTCTGCCAGGGGCTCGTGATCAAGGAGCGCCCGCTGCCGGGACTCGCCCACGCCTTCGTGTTTTGGGGTTTCATTGCGTTCGGCTTAGTCACGCTCAATCATATTGCCGAGGGTTTCGGCATCGAAGCCGTTTCGAGCGATTCGTGGGTTGGCGCGGGCTACTTCGCGTTCGTTTCTTTGTTTGCGGTCCTGGTCGCGTTATCCATCGCGGGCCTATTCGTCCGTCGCTTCTTTGTGCGGCCGCGATGGTTGGGTAAGATTTCGTACGAATCGGGGTTCATCGCGTTCCTCATCTTCCTGCTAATGGTTACTTACCTAGCGGAATTCCACATTCAGCCGGGCACTGTGGCCGGGAAGGTCAACTGGTGGCTGCACACCGCGGCGCTGCTGGTGTTTCTTCCGCTGATCCCCAAGACCAAACACTTGCACCTGGTCCTAAGTCCTTTTGCAATTTTCGCCAAGCGCCCCGGCTTTAGCGATATCCCAAAGCTTTCGGGCGACGAGGACTTTGGACTTGATACCGGCAAAGATATAACTAAGCTGGATACCCTACAGGCATTTTCCTGCGTGGAGTGCGGGCGTTGCACCGAGCATTGCCCGGCCAATAACACCGGCAAGATTCTGAATCCGAAGGAAATTATTCTCGGGCTGCGAGGTTACATTAAAGACCCCGAAGCTGGAATCGGATCTGAAGCTCCGTTACTGGGCCCTCATATCTCTGAGAAAGCTGCGTTCCAATGCACTACCTGCGGTGCTTGTGAGTATCAATGCCCTGTAGGCATACAGCACCTGCCGGTCATTATTGGTCTACGCCGCGGCGCGGTCAACACAGGTAAGTGGGAGGACAATTACGGCACTAAGTTGTTCCTGAACATGGAACGAAACGGGAACTCATTGGGCTTTGCTTCCAATGAACGCCAGAAGTTCATCGAGAAGGCTGGGCTTCCTATTTACGACGGCAGTCAGGAGTATTGCCTTTGGCTAGGCTGTATGGGCGCGTATGACCCGCAAGGGCGAGCCATCATCGAGTCTTTGGCGGCCGTGCTACACTTCGCGGGGATTACTTTCGGAGTGCTTCGCAAAGAGCGATGTAATGGCGACCCAGCGCGGCGCCTGGGGAACGACCTGCTGTTTACTCAGTTGGCGGAACAGAACATCGAGACTCTCAACGCCGCCGCGCCTGGAAAGCTCCTTTCCATCTGTCCGCACTGTGTTCGTACTATGTCGACGGATTGGAAAGAAGCGGGCCAGGCGTTCGCAGTCGAACACCACACCGAGTTACTCGCCCGTATCCGGCACTTGCTACCGGAAGGGAATGGAAATCGCGAAACCGTGGTTTTTCACGACCCGTGTTACTTGGGCCGCTATAAGGATGTTTACGACCAACCCAGGGGAACTATCGAGCGGTTCGGCGAACTGGCGGAAGCCCCGCGCCACCGGGAGCGCTCCTTCTGCTGCGGCGCCGGCGGCGGCCAAATGTTTCTAGGTGAGGAAGAAGGACGGCGCGTCAATGTGACGCGCGCGGAAGAGTTAGTCAAGACGGGAGCCGGAACCATTGGTACGGCTTGTCCTTTCTGCCAGACCATGTTCCGCGATGCCATTGCGCAGGTGACGGACAAACCCGTGAAATTGCTGGATGTAGTCCAGATTGTCGCCGCCGCATTGCCTGGTCAGAAGGCGTAACGATACGCATTGTCAGCGATAGACTTCAGTTCGCCTTCGCTAAACCCGAACGTCTTCCGCGCGATTTGAAACTCGTGAGCGAGGCTGGTCCCAAAGATACCAGGGTCGTCCGTATTCAAGGTAATAGGGACTCCTGCGTCGAACAGTCTACGAACGGGATGATCCTCGATCCGTTTCACGACCCCGGTTGCCAGATTACTAGTGAGGCAGACTTCGAGCGGCACATTGCTATCCCGCAGGTGAAGGAGCAGTTCGGGATCTTCCACGGCCCGAATCCCGTGGCCGATTCTCTCAGCGCCGATGCGGAGCGCGGCCCATATGGATTCCGGCCCCGCTGTTTCGCCGGCATGCGCGGTCAACCGCAAACCCCTGGAGCGCGCGAACTTGTAGACTTCCCCGAACAACAACGCGGGTCCTCGCACTTCGTCGCCGCCGATTCCAAAGCTCACCACTCCCTCGTCACGAAGTTCCGCGGCGATCTCGGCTACCCGCATCGCCGGTTCCACGCCGAACTGACGGACCGCATCGAAGCACCACTTTATGCGCACCGCGGGACAAGCCCGGCAAGCCTCCCGAACGGCATGAAAGGTCTTGTGGAGGTCCTGTTTCTTCCACAGCACCACGCCAGCGGATAGGGTAATCTCGGCATAGTCGATACCCTCTGTCAGAAAACGCTGCAAGAGCTGTGTCGTGATCCTGCCGTAGTCCTCCGGTGTTTCCAACCGCTCGGAGATGGCCTTGAAGAGCTGCAAAAACCCAGCAAAATCGCCCATTGCGACGTGACCCAGTCCCACGTCGGAGGGGGCGACCGAACCTTCCAGGTGGACGTGTAACTCAGCGGCCATATAATGAGGTTCTCATGACGGGCGCAGATATCGATGCAATTGTGCGGGGACGCCACGGCGATCCTTTCCGAATTCTTGGTCCCCACAGTATTCCGGATGACACCAAAGCCACCGGACCCCAGCGCTGGCGCGTCTCCGCCCTATTGCCGGGTGCGGAGTCGGCGGCGCTGCTGATGGCCGGTGATCGTCTACCGATGGATAACGACACCCACGCCGATTTCTTCAGCATCGAACTCGCTCACGACCCGGGCCCTTATCGAATTGCTTACCGGAATGGCGCCGGAGACGAAGTCGAAATCGAAGACCCTTATCGGTTCCCACCTCTGTTGAGCGAGTTCGATCTGCATCTGCACGCCGAAGGGAATAACTTCGAGGTATGGCGGATGCTGGGGTCGCATCCGGTAACGGTCGAGGGAGTGCAGGGATATCGCTTCGCGGTGTGGGCGCCCAATGCGCAAACCGTAACGGTAACAGGCGATTTCAATGCCTGGAATCCCCGTCAACATCCTATGCGCCGGCGTGATGCCGGCGTGTGGGAGATCTTCCTGCCGCACATCGGGGGCGGCACGCGGTATAAGTACAACGTTGTTTCCACCATTACTGGAGCCGAGCAGTTGAAAGCGGACCCAGTTGCGTTCTCGGCGGAGGTTCCACCCGATACAGCATCCTTAACCGCCGATATCTCAGGTTATCAATGGCGGGACTCCGGATGGATGGAGGCCCGTGCTAACTATCGTTGGCAGCAAGCGCCCATTTCCATCTACGAAGTGCATCTTGAAAGCTGGATGCGCGATGGCAGCGGCAATTCGCTCACTTACAAAGAGCTGGCGCACCGCTTAGTGGATTACGCGCTCAACATGGGCTTTACTCATCTCGAGTTACTGCCCATCATGCAGTATCCGTACGGCGGCTCGTGGGGTTATCAAGTTACTGGATTCTTCGCGCCCAGCTCGCGATTCGGGCCGCCCGAAGATTTCAAGCACTTCGTCGACGTCTGCCACCAGCGCGGTATTGGCGTGATTGTCGACTGGGTCCCCGGCCATTTTCCGAAGGATGCCTTCGGCCTGGCCCGCTTCGACGGCACGGCGCTCTACGAGCACGCCGACCCGCGCAAAGGCGAGCAGCGCGATTGGGGAACGCTGATTTTCAATTACGGCCGCAATGAAGTGCGCGGCTTCCTGATCAGCAATGCGCTGTTCTGGTTGAAGGAATACCATATAGACGGTCTGCGTGTGGATGCGGTGGCGTCCATGTTGTATCTGGATTACTCGCGTGAACCGGGTGAGTGGATTCCGAATCAGCACGGCGGGCGCGAGAACCTGGAAGCCATCTATTTTCTGCGGCGCTTCAATGAGCTGGCGCATGAAGTTCCCGGAGCTATCACGATTGCCGAGGAATCCACTTCGTTCGCCGGCGTTTCTCGCCCCGTGTATTTGAATGGGCTGGGTTTCACGATGAAGTGGAATATGGGATGGATGCACGACATGCTGCATTACTTCGGCCAGGACCCGATCCACCGTAAGTACAACCAGAACGACATTACCTTCAGCCTGCTCTATGCGTTTAGCGAAAACTTCGTGCTGCCCATTTCTCACGATGAGGTGGTTCACGGGAAAGGTTCGCTGATCGGGAAGATGCCCGGCGATGAGTGGCGCCGCTTCGCGAACGCGCGCGCGTTTCTGGGATACATGTGGAGTCATCCCGGCAAGAAGTTGTTATTCATGGGTTGCGAGATCGGCCAGTACGAAGAGTGGAATTACGAGGGCAGCGTGCGTTGGGATCTGCTGCAATACCGCTTCCATCACGGCTTGCAGGAGTTAGTGCGGCAGTTGAACGCGCTATATCGCGCCGAACCCGCTCTTCACCAGGTGGAGTTCCAATACAACGGCTTCGAGTGGGTGGATTTCCGGGATGTCCAGAACTCCACGATCTCATTCATCCGCCGGGCCGAAGACCCCAGGGACTTTTTGCTGTTCTGCTGTAACTTCACGCCGCTGGTGCGATATGACTATGAAATCGGCGTACCGGAGCAGGGGAGTTACCGCGAGATCTTCAACTCAGACCGGTCGGAGTTTGGTGGGAGCGGGGTCCTCAATGGCAATGACCCGCACTCCATTGACGGCAACCGTCACGGCCGCCCATTTCACATCAAGGTTACTCTGCCGCCGCTTGGCGTGATCGCTTTCCGGCTGTTGCGGGGTTAAGTTCGCGCAGCGCGTCACGAGCGATCCAGCGCGCCGCGGGCGTGTCTCTGGCGAGAATGCGTTCGGCGGTTGCAATGGCTTGATCCCGCAAAGCCGGGTTGCGCTTGCCGATCTCGCGCAGGGCCCAGTTGACGGCTTTGCGCACGAAGTTCCGGTTGTCGTCGGAGCGCTTCTCGATAATGCGGAGGAGCGGGTGGAACTTACGATCCGGCGCGGACTTGTCATGCCTCGCCAGCGCGGCCATCATGGCGAAGCCCGCACGCCTGGTGAATTCCACTTCGGACTTGCTCCATTCCACGGCTTTCTTCCACGCAAAGGGCGTCTTATCGAATAGGTTCCCGCAGCATTGGTCGCACAGGTCCCAGGAGTCAAAGTCACTTACCCATTGGTCCATCTGAGGGGGAGTAACATGAGCCGGATCGTCGATCACGCTCGCGAGAATGCGGCACTCGTGCCAGCCGGTGTCCCAAAGATCTTGAGCAAGCTGATGATCACCAGCGTACCGTTTGGCAATCTTCCTGATGTTAGTAACCGAAACGCCGAAAGCATTGCCGACGTTGATGCCAAACCGCGCCATGCCGTCACGATTCGCTTCGCAACCGAGGGAGCGGAGTTCCTCAACGATGGCCTGGGTGCTCACGGCACGCCGCAACGAACCATCCACGGTTTATTCTCCATCAATCCGCCGATTCTAACAATTGAGCGGCGCATGCACTGGAAATGGGGATAGTCAGAGAAGGCCAGCAATGAGTTCGCAGCGAGGCGGCGGAGTATTTGCTCTCGATCGACTTTGACGGAAGCGATACAGAGCGAATGAACGTGCTGGCGGAACGCGCCGCCATCTGAAATCATCGCTTCCGTGAACCAGCTTCTGGTTCGCCAAATCTAGCTGACGCCTGTGGCGCGCGTGACGAGGGGATGGCTTTTCCTTACGTTTCCCGCATAGATACTTGCCAATTCGCGCAATATGAAGTACTCTATATTGCAAAGTACATGACAATATTTGACCTCCTCTTCATCCTTGCTTTTCTCTCTGCGGTGGCCGCCCTGATGGTCGCCGTTTACCAGGCCATCCGCGGCCGCGCTCGTCAAGCCGGCGGCATCCTGCTGCGCCTGGTCATTGCGGCAGCCGTTTATCTGGGGATCGTGGTCCTGGTATCGGTTTCGTCGCCTCGACGCGTGTTGCAGCGCGGTGAGGAGCGTTGCTTTGACGAGTGGTGTTACGCCGTCAGCAAGGTGTCCCGAGTCCCCTCAGCCGCCGATGTTTCGTACACCGTTGCACTGCGCTTGTTCAGCCAGGCTAAGCGCGTTCCTCAGAGAGCAAACGATGTGGAAGTCTACCTTGTAGATAGCCGTGATAATCGCTACGAGCCCGCGCCCGCCCCGTCGGAGCCGCCCTTCAACGTGCTGCTGCAACCTGGCGAATCGGTTACTACGACGCGCGTCTTCCGGGCTCCCATCGACGCGCGCGACGTGGGGCTGGTTCTGGAACACGGTGGTTCCGGGCCTGGCCGATTTATCATCGGCGACGATCTAAGCCTTTTGCATAAACGGACTATCGTGCGGCTGGATTGAAAGCCAGTCGCCGAGCCGCTCCATTGCCGGTTCCAGCACCTCGCGTCCGGACGCGTAGCAGATCCGCACGCTGCCTTCGCCACCCGCTCCAAAGGCCATACCTGGTGCGATTCCGACGCGCGTGTCTTCCAGCAGCTTCTTGCAGAATCCGAAGGAATCCCGCAGACCTTCGATGCGCGGGAATAGATAAAACGCGCCATCCGGTTCCGGCAGCGTGATGCCCGGCATGGCCCGCAGTTTCGCGGCGCAGAAGTCGCGGTTGTCCCTAAGCACGCCCAGCATGCGAATCAATTCTTCCTCGCCTTCCGCCAGCGCTGTTTCAGCCGCTTTCTGCACGAACCCCGCCGCGCAGGACACCATGAATTCGTTCAGTTGCGTGCATTTGCGCGCCAGATCGCGTCGCGCGATCAGCCAGCCTAACCGCCAGCCGGTCATGCAATAGCTCTTTGAAAAAGAGTGCACCACCAGCACGGCGTCCTCGCGCGTCGCTAGTTGCAGGATCGACGGCACCGGTTCGCCAAGCCGCGCTCCCGCATAGTAGAGCCGGTCATAGACTTCATCGGCCATCAACCACAGGCCGTACTTCCGGCTTAACTCCAGCAGACGTTCCTGCTGGCGGCGCGTCGCGACCCATCCCAGTGGGTTTGATGGAGATGTGTAAATCAGCAGGCGCGTGCGCGGGGTGATGGCCTCTTCGACGGCATCGAAGTCAATGCTGTAGACGTCGCCTTCCAGCGGCTGTGCGATTTCAATGGGCCGGGCGCTCGCGAGTCCCACGATGGCGGAGGCGTTGGGCCAGGCGGGAGTCAGGATGATGGCTTCATCCCCCGGATCGAGTACAGCGCGGATGGAAAGAGCGATGGCCTGGACGCCGGACGCAGTCACCACGATTTCATTCGAAGGGTCGAGCGCCACGTTTTGCTGCCGGGCATAGTAGCCGGCGATGGCTTGGCGCAGCGAAGGCAATCCCGCGTTCTCGGTATAGAAGGTGTAGCCATCGCGGACTGCTCTGTCGAGGGCCACCTTCAAATATTCCGGAGTGGGCAAATTGGATTCGCCAAAATAGAGCCGCAAAACACCCGGCATCCCCATGGCGATCTCCGCCAATTCACGGATTTTGGAGTGCGGCACGCGCGTAACAGAATCCGCAACTGACGGAGGAGCGATAAGAGTTTCCAAGTCTCAATTATGACTGGCGGGAGACAGTTGTGTCGAACAGGCTTCGGTTGAAAAGCCAGCGGCCATTCAAAGCGAACGACTTAGTCCGTGGCCCGGCGGTTGCACCCTGGCGTGCTATGTCGCGCACCGCTCAAGCTGTCTCCACCGCACTCCATGTCTTGTTCATTCTGTTTCTGCTGGTCTGGTCGATCAATCCGGACGTGGTTCCAAAGCCGTCGGAAATCGTGCACATCTTTTCTCCGCGACCCCTGACTGCGCCTTCCGGTGGCAGCGGAATGCGCCAGCCGGAGCCGCCGCGCAAAGGCTCGTTACCGCTCAAGACCACGCGCGTCTTTGTCACACCGCTTATTCAAGAGACCAACTATCAACCCAAGTTGATGGTTGCGCCGGCGATCGACGCACCGCCCGAAATGAATCCTCAAACGACCGTGATCGGACTGCCGGATGGGTTCGGAAATCTTTCAGGCGGTCCGGGCGGACCTTACGGAATCGGGGGTGGGACTGGAGACGCGCCGGGCAACGGCTCGGGCGGTCATGTCGGGGACGGCAACAGCGACGGCCCTTATGTCGCGGGCCGCGGCGGTGTTTCGCTGCCGGTTCCGCTGCGAACGGTAGAACCAGAATACTCCGAGGCTGGGCGCAAAGCGCGGCTCTCGGGCAGCGTCCTGGTGGCTGCTGAGATCGACACCTCCGGCCGTCCGCGCAACGTCAAAATCATCCGCGGCATGGGGTTGGGTTTGGACGAGAAAGCCCTGGAGGCCATTGCGCAGTGGCTCTTCAAGCCGGGGATGAAAGACGGCAAGCCGGTTCCGGTGAGAGCCACCTTCGAGATCAATTTCCGGCTTTTGTGAACTAAGCCTTGATGAATTTCAGCGATACCGAATTCATGCAATAGCGCAGCCCGGTAGGTTGCGGACCGTCGTCGAAGACATGCCCCAGGTGGGCGTCGCACTGTTTGCACTTGACTTCGGTGCGCCTGCTGCCGAAGCTGAGGTCCACCGCGGTTTCCACATTGTGGCCATCGATGGGTTGGTAGAAACTGGGCCAGCCGGTTCCCGATTCAAATTTCGTGTCTGAAGTGAACAGCGCATTCGCGCAACATACGCAGCGGTATAAGCCTTTGGCGTGATTGTCCCAGTACCGGCCGGTAAAGGCGCGTTCCGTTCCGGCTTGCCGGGTTACTTCAAACTCCTCCGGAGAAAGCTTCTTTTTCCACTCGTCGTCGCTCAGGACAACTTTCTCCACAGTGACCAGTCCCAGCGGTTTTCCGGCGTCGTCAAACCGCATGATCTTCACAGGCCCACTTGAAGTTTTGCCGGCGTGCGCCACGCAAGCCGCCAGAGCGCCGCATCCCGCGGCCAGGAACATCCTTCGGTTAGTCATCGCTTGCCTCCAAACCCTATTCTATTTCCTTACTACGAGAGAAACCCGCTGGCGGTTATGGTGAAACCTGTAGAATTCAATGGAGAATGCTCTTCAGGTTTTTACTCATTAGCGCTTTCGCCGTATCTCTTGCCTCGGTCGGCCTGGCTCAGAAACCGATACCCGTGATTTTCGATACCGATATCGGGGACGACATCGACGACGCGCTGGCGCTGGCGCTTGCTCTGCAGTCTCCCGAACTGGATGTTCGCCTGGTAACCACGGTGGCGGATGACGTCGACAGCCGCACCCGGCTCGCCTGGAAGGAACTCGGGCTCTACCACCGGCATGACGTGAATCTGGCGACGGGGGCCGCGCAGCCGTTTCTTGATCCGCAGCGCGAAGATAAAGCGGCCCAGTTCCGGCTGCTCAAGCCGGACGACACCGTACCCGAATCCGCGCATCGCCGGGCGGCGGAGGTCATCGTGGAAACCCTGATGGCCTCTCCGGAGAAGATGACTGTTATTCCGGTCGGTCCGCTGACGAACATTGCGCTGGCCCTGCGGCTGGAGCCCCGCATCAAGGACAAAATTGAGCGCATCGTCTTAATGGGAGGGGCCTTCCGCCTGAACTATCCCGAGTACAACATCCAGCGCGACCGGGTGGCGGCCGAGATGGTGTTCGCTTCCGGCGTGCCCATTACAGCCGTGGGCTTGGACGTGACGCGAAAATGCAAGCTAGAAGGTCCCGACCTTGAGAAATTGCGGGCCGCGAATAACCCGGCAGCGCACTTTCTGATGCGGTTGATCGAGCTTTGGCAGACCTCAAACCCCGGCCAGTTCCCGACGCTTCACGATCCGCTGGCGGTGGCCACCGTGATTCGCCCGAACCTGGTGGAGACGCAAACCGGCGCCGTCCAGGTGGAGACTAACAGCCCGTTGACCAATGGGATCACCATTTTCCACCAGGGCGCGGGCACCACCCTGGTGGCCACCGATGTGAACGTCCGGCAGTTTCTCGATCTTTTCCTGGAACGCCTCACCTCCCAGCCGCGAGAACAGACGAGACATTGAGAGCAGTTTTGGCTATTCTAGGGAAGTCAACCATGCGGAAACTGTTCCTGCTCTGTTCCTTCGCCGTCGTCCTAACTGGCTGTGCGCCCTCCCGCGATCCTGTGTTCGGCGCTCGCGACGAGCGCACCTTCCCAGATCCCGCGCTGGGTATCAAGAACCCCGAATCGGAGACATACAGCACACAGATTATGGCGAGTCCGCCGTCCTCTCCCGCGGCGGCAGTGCAGTCGGCTCCGGTGACTCACAAGCAGATCCCGGCTCCCGGCAAATAACCGGAATTTCCCTGATACCGCGGCTGTGCCGTTCATAATACGATGTCTGTGTGCGGTATCTCCGTTTAGTCGCGCTGGCGTGCGTTGCCGGTCTTTGCACGGCCACAATCATCAAAGAGGTCAGCTTCCAGGATCTGGTCGCGTCGTCGGACCAGATCGTCGCGGGCCGGGTGACCAAGTCTTGGACATCGTGGGGCAGCGAGCACAAGTTCATCTGGACGCGCTATGAAATAGCCGTGGACGATGTGATAGCCGGTCCCCAGAGCCGTTCGGTTACCGTGAGTGAGCCGGGTGGCGTTCTGGATGGGAAGGCCATGAGCGTGGAATCCGCCGTACGGTACACCATCGGCGAGCATGTGGTGTTGTTTCTGCACCAGTTTCCGAGCGGCGACAAGCGCACCGTCGGTTGGAGCCAGGGTAAGCTCACCCTGGATGAAGGGAATCGCGTGCACGCGCCCGGCGCCCGGACCGGGTCGCTGAACGGTATCACCTACACCGAACTGCGCGATCGCGTAATCGCAAGCTCACGAAGGAGCGCCGCCAAATGAAAATCTTTGCGGTTTGGCTCATTGCGGCTTCCGCCTGTTTCGGCTACGTGAATTCCAATCCCTATAACTACCGCACGGACAATACCAACATTCAGTTTCTGGTGAACGTGTCATCCGCCAATGTGAATAATGCATCAGGGGCGCCCTGGATTACACCGGGCACGAACTTGATGGCGGCTGCGACCGCGGCAATGGATAGTTGGAATTCGGTGACAACGGCCAACATTCATTTCGCGACTCCGCAAACGACTATGCTCTTTGACGACCCCAACACGGATAACAACGTGATCTCTTTCGACTCGAGTGCGGAAGCCACGCAACTGGTGGGCGGAGCAATCGCGGTAACCGATCGCATTTACGACGAGAAGACCGGGGCGATTATCAAGACCGATATCGTTTTCAGCCCGAAGGATCAATTCTCAACCACTGGAGACGCGACTGCCTACGATCTGCAATCGATTCTGACTCACGAGCTCGGACATTGCCTGGGGTCGAGCCACACCGGGGTCATTTCCGGCACCATGTTTCAGGCGACCGACGCAGGCCTCACGGGGCAGGCTCACCTGAAGGCTGACGACATTGCCTTCGCTTCATCGGTGTATCCGGTCGGGAACACTTACGGAACCATATCCGGAACCATGCAGGATGCGACCGGCAAACCGCTGCGCGGCGCGTTGATTTCGGCCGAGGACCCGGTGAGCGGGCTCATGATCGGCGGCTTCTCAAGCCTTATCGACGGGACATTTTCTTTCTCCGTTCCGCCAGGCAATTACTACGTTTGGGCCGAGCCTTTGAACGGGCAGGTTCAGGTGGCGAACGTTTATCTGAGTTCAAGCGAGGTGGACACGAACTGGCAGCCCGTGATTGCGGGCGGTTTCGCGACCCCTTCCACAGTAACCGTAACTGCCGGTGAGGCGACCACGGTTTCGCTCTCGGCCCCGGTGGGTGTTTCGCCGATTGAGATTACATTTACGACCGCGTTCACGACTCTGCCAAACAGCTTCGATCTTTACACGGGACCCACCGGCCTTCCGGGCGCCGGCACCGTGATTTTCGTTTTTATTGCCACAGGACTGAGCGCAACGCTGACGGACGCGAATTTTCTCGCCGTGGGGCCAGTGTCGATTGTTCCCGGCTCTTTCCAGGTGGTCAACAGCGCGCAACACGTCTACCAGATCAGTTTGAACGTGCCTTCTGTTGCGGAGCTGACAACCTCAAGCCTGCTGGTGACTTATAACGGATCGACGGCGGCGTTCAGCGGTGGCCTGTTAGCCCAGCCGGCCGTCCCTTCGTTCCCGCCAAATGGAGTCGGCAACGCCTTCAGTTTCGCCGCTGGCGCAGTCGCCCCGGGAGAAATCGTCGCTTTGTTTGGCAGCAACATGGGCCCACAGTCGGGGCTGTTCGGGTCATTTACAACGGCCGGTTATCTGACCGATCAGGTGGAGGGGATCAGCGTGCGCTTCGATGGAATTCCCGCCCCTCTTTTCTACGCGGGTGAGGGGCAGATCAACGTGCAGGTCCCCTACGAAGTGTCGGGGGAATCGTCCACCAGCGTCGTCGTGGATACGGGTTCGGAAAGCACGGCGGTGAGCCTGCCGGTGTCCGCGGCGGCGCCCGGTTTATTTGCGAGCGCGGTGAACTTCCCAAGCAACTCTTTCAACACGGCGTCGAATCCTGTTGCGCCGGGAGATTATGTGATTTTGTATGCCACCGGCTTGGGAAACCCAGTAACGCCTATCGATACGGGCGAGGCCGCGCCCGTGGCGGACGCATCCGCGGCGGCCGTGACGGTAAACGTAGGCGGCGTTGCGGTGGCTCCCTATTATGCGGGCGTGACGCCGGGATTGGCCGGCCTCGACCAGATCAGCGTGCAGATTCCAGCCGGGCTGGGCTCGGGTGAGACGCCGGTGTTTGTAACGTCGGCGGATGGCGCGCAGAGTCAAACGATTTCAGTTTGGGTGCAATAGACTCGCATTCCCTAAACTCCTGTTGCGCTTTGATCCTCAGCCGGAACGCGTGACTGGTTGAAATGCCGAGGCTGCGGCCAACCCGGATCAGGGTCATACCGGAGAGCAGGATCTTGCGGATTGCGGGCGTCTGCCACCAATCGAGTTGCCGGGCCACCGGTCCTACGATTTTCAGACGCCAGGAGGAGGTCACATCCTTGCCCACCTCATGCCGCGCTGAGAACTCGCGAACGGAGAGGGAGCCCAGGTCTTCGACGCGATCCATCCAAAACTCTGCGCGATCGTCCAGAAAATTCAAACCCAGTTTTCTGCGCGCGCGTTTCAGCGTGGTTCGGCCGGCGGGCAGGTCGAACAGGAAGCCGTGGCCTTTGAGCCGATTCTCCTGCCAGAAGCTCAGGAGAGCTTCGGTTAGGATCAGCGCTCGGTTTCCACCTTCCCGATACGCGCCGTGATCGTTGTTGGGGGTGCCGAAATAGAGATCAAAGCCATGCCGAGTGGTCCGGATGTCGCGGATATCCCATCGGTAGCCGTCGACATCCTTGGTTTCGCCGACGATGGGGAATTTCGTGTGGGGCCTTCTATGCGCGGTTTGATTGTACATAGGAACTTTCCTCAGGCGGTCTGCCTGTTGTGCAACGTTGACCCGGGGCTGGCCCCTTGAAGACTGGCGTTCCTTGAGCAAGGAGCACCAGGAATTGCTGTTTTTGCGCGAAAGCGATTCGTTCGGACATCTTGTTACCCGGCTTCAGTTTAGGAGCCGGTCAGGCGGGATGAAGGTGAGGTTCGAGAGGCGGATGAGGCAGGGAAAGGACTTACCGTTGGAAATTTTGTCTAAGCCTCTGTGACCGGATCAGAGGGGCATGGTCACTGCAGAATGCAACTTCCGCACAGCGGAACCCATTCGGATTGGAATTGCGCGGCGGTGATACCGGAAACCGTTACGGCATTGATCGAGTTGCCTGCCGTCGCTTTGCCCGATGTGCTCTTGAACAGCGCTGCCGGACCGCTGATCCCCTGGCCGCCGAAGTCGGCATTGAACACGGAACTGCTGATGGAGCAGGCAACGCACGGGTAAGTGTCGACAAACACGCTCTGGGCGCCGTCGGTGACGCAGTCCATCGCCGTCACTGACAATGCCCTCGGTTCGTCAATCTGCAGGCACCATCCGTAAGATCCCGGAACGCCATTGGGCGACACGCTCACGTTCAGCGTATTGTTGGAAATCTGCGTCCGCGAAGAGAAAACGCAAGGCATTGGCGAGACGCAGTAGTTGTCCATTCCCGAGACCGAGATTCCCACGCCGGCCTGAATCGTATTGCCCGTGATCGTTGTATCCGACACCACTGAGAAGGTCTGCACGGGATTTCCCAACCCAATACGCGGTGTCAACAAAATGCCCTCGCCGGTCTGCGAGCCGGGAAAACAGTTTTGCAATGTGTTGTCGCTGATCAACATGCGCTCCGAGTCCTTGGACTCGAAACAGTTCTTATCTTGGGAGAAAGGGGTTCCAATCCATGCCAGATCTTTGGTGAGTGTGTTGCCGGAGAACGTGATATCGCTTGGTGTGATCTGAGAAGACGGAACGGTGGGGCTTGACCCAGGAGCGGCAATCAGGAAATCTTCGCTTGAGGCCGAAAGGGTATTGCCGCGAAATAAGTACGGTCCCGTCCCACAGATAATCTCAATGGCATTGGCCTCGGGTAACAACGTCCCGCTTGACTGCCATTGCGTGATCTGCGAGTCGAGAACGGAGATATCGGCGCCGTCGAGCAGCATTCCATTTTGCTGGCCATCGAACATGTAAAGCCCGTTGACGGTTACGTTGGAAAACGTAATGCCGGAGGGCATTCCCGCCGGGTTCGGATCACAGTCGTTGGAAATCACCACGGCATGGTAAATCGGGCCGGAACTTGCGATCGTGATACCGGTGATCCACCAGTTTGTGGCCGCGCGGTCGGCGATATTGCCTACCCATCCAAAGCCCTCCGTTGCGGAAATATTCATCAAAGCCGGCGAGGTGTTGGGCGATTGGAGGGTGCAGGTTCCGGAAATCTCGACATTGGAAATAGCGGGCAGATAGAAATTCCCTATGAAGAGCCCGGAGCATACGATGTTTGTTCCGGGGGTAGCTGCATTTAACGCGGCCTGAAAGTCTTGTGTGGCGCCGACAGCAATCTTCCTGGCGATTGAGGGTGGCCTTGGGGCGGGCACGCTTTTTGGACGCGCGGGCGCCTGAGCATACAGATCGAAGGTGGATACCACAAGAAAGGTAAACGCGGCG
>Ga0326727_10007536_pt1 | contig 28665 bp, 16 predicted proteins | sample MB2enrmetagenome_FD_207643 | JGI IMG/M metagenome (GOLD analysis project Ga0326727, IMG submission 207643) | Lab enriched peat soil microbial communities from McLean, Ithaca, NY, United States - MB29MY | ecosystem: Environmental > Terrestrial > Soil > Wetlands > Peat | place: USA: New York... | reverse complement strand
GTGACATGTGCGACCCGCCGTCGATGTTGTGGCAGCCGACGATCAGCCGCGAGATCGAATACTTGCCCAGCGAGACGTGCGGCATGGGCACGGCGTCGGGCGCCGGCCTGCCGGCTGGCGAGTCGGCGGCGAGCATCCGCGCCGCGCCCAACGCCGCCGGAATCGCCCCAGCCGCCTTGAGAAACTCGCGGCGGTCTTGCCGGGAAGCACAGTCTTGCCTGCGGTCTTGATTGTCGGCGGTCATCGAGCGGCTCCCTAGCGGTCTCGGCTGCCTCGATCGAACAGCCTTCATGTTATGACGGAGGAAACCGCCGGTCAACAATACGCTACCGTCACCCGCGGCGCTGGACGGCGGTAGTCTTGACGCGCACGTTGGTTACTTTGCCCTGGAAAGGATTGGGAGCAACGTAGTTGCCAACCGCTCCACGGCTGGCCGTGCCGACCGAAAACCCCGCCCTGGGCTGCTGCAAGATCAGGCCGGCAGCCTTGCCCTGGGCCACTTGTTTTCCGTCCACCAAGAGAGCCAAGGCACCATCTTCATGAAGGGTTGCCTGCACCAAGAAGCGGCCGTTGCCCAGCGGGTCCTTTGCGATGATCGTCGTCAGGGCCCCGTTTTCGCGAACGGCAAACGCGAGTTTCCCGTTGGTGAGGTAGACGGCGTAACCGAGCGCGGCGCCGCCTTGCGTCACGATCACGCCCTCGGCTCCGGTCGGCTCGATCTCCGCCGAGATCTCCAACGCTTTCCGGGCAATGTTCGGCGCCTGCGCGCTTGGCAAACTATCACCCGACTTCCACGGGCCCGGAGCGCGGGGCGTGCCGGAAGAACCGGCGATCTTGGCGTTGGGGAGGCCTTCCCCGTCCCGGTCCGTCTTCCCGCCGGCGGGATTGAGTTCCGCCAACGCCGCGGACAGTCGCTGCCTCGCCGCCTTGCTCCGATCCGTATCGGCTGCGGCAGCAACCGGCGTCTCGACGAACGGGGCGTCGCGCATATCGAAGAGCGTGCCCGCCTCGTTCAGCTTGAATCCCGGCTCGCGCAGGTACCAGCGGGCGCCAAGCTGGACGTAGGCCCAGGCGCGGGGCGTGCCCGGCTCGCCGCGGAGTTGCGCGGCGAAACTCCGGCCGTCGGTCTGGAAACCTGCGGGCGGCTTGGCGCCGGCAATTTCGGCGAAGGTGGCGTACGGATCGGCAAAACTCACGATGTCGTCGAGCACTTTTCCCGCGGGGGTCACGGCGGGCCAGCTTGCGATGAGCGGCACGCGCGATCCGCCCTCCAGCATGCTCCCCTTCCAGCCGTTGATCATGCGGCCATGGACGGTGCTGGGGTAACCGGCGGCGGTGCCGTTGTCGCCGGAGAAGATGAGCAACGTGTTCCGCCGCAGCCCCAGCCTGTCCAGTTCGGCCACCAGCGCCCCGAGCTGTTTGTCCATATAGCGGATGTTGTCGTCGTACAGCTTGTCGATGTTCTTCGTGCCTTGCACCGTATCCGGCGTGCGCAGGGTAGGCTTGTGCACCAGGTGCATCGCGTAGTAGAAGAAGAACGGCTTGTGCTTGTGCCGCCGGATGAAATCGACGGTGAAGTCCTGGATGACGTCGGGGCCATACGTGCCGGCGGGGAGGTTCAGGACCCGGCCGTTCTTGTTGAACTTCGTTTCCCAATACCAGCCGCTGGCCGTGTTGTCGGTGAGGTATTCGTCAAAACCCCAGTCGCCCGGCGACTCGCCCAACTGTCGCCATTTGCCGGCCTGTCCCGTGGCGTAGCCGGCCTGCTTCATGAGCTTGGCCATGGGGTATTCGTCGGCCGACTTCGCTCCCGGCCCGCCGCCGCGCCACGACTGGTTGGTCAGCCCGCCGGTGCGAAAGGCGTAACGCCCGGTCATCAGCAGGCAGCGAGACGGCCCGCACAAGGGTGATGCGTAGCACGTCTGGAAGCGCAGGCCGGATGCCGCCAGGCTGTCGATGTGCGGCGTCCGGTGCTTGTCCGCGCCGTAGCAACTGACGCCGTCAATGCCCAGATCATCGGCCAGCACGAAAATGATGTTGGGCTTGGACGGCCCGGCGGCCATGGCCGGACCGCACGCGACGCAAAGGAACAGGAAAACGAACGTGATTGCAACTTTCATCGCGGCGCTCCTCGAGTGTGTTCGAGACCGAATACTTTGACCTCGCAAATGCTCACCCAGCAGCCTTCGTCAAGACCCGTCACCGTGATCTTCACGTAACGGACTGGCCCGGCTTTCCGGAACTTCAGGTCGTGGACCTGCGACGTGGCGGTGGTGCTCGTCTGATCGCTCAGCAGGGACCAGTGCTTGCGGTCGGCCGAGCCTTCGACCTTGTAGCGGTACCTTTTTCCGTCGAAGGGCCAGCGGATCTGGCAACCGGAAAGGTCGAAAGGTCTCTGCAGATCGACCTGCCACCACTCCGGCCCATCCTCGGGTTCGTCGTCGGCGCGCCAGCAGCTCTCGGGATCGCCGTCGTTGGCCCGGGCCGCGCTGTGTTCGTCGTTTTCAACCGACGAGCTGCACGCCGGCTTGTTCAAGGCAAGGTTGGCCGGGTCGGCGGCGCAGGCCGGAAGCGGCGCGCAGGACAGGCAGGAAAGAGCCAGGACTACGGAACATGCCGCCCCTGCGATCCCGCGGTGGTTCATCGTGGCACAGGTCATGCTCAACCCCCTTGTCCGACATTTCCCGTCCGGACGCCGCTCGGATACGCTCCGGGCAACGATTTCCCCCATGTTAGCTCCGCGGCCACCGGTCGGACATCCATCCCTTCCGGCATCCGCTTTCGGACACATGACAGGGTCAGTCCTTCGCCACGAAGTCGATCACCAGCACCTTGTCGAGATAGGGCGTCAGCACCTTCCCGAATGCCTTGTGGGCCGGATGAGGGAGATAGGCGTCGCGGCCTTTGGCGTCGTTGAACGTGACCAGGAAGCAGTGCGTAAATCCTTGGTTGCGATCCTCCGGGCTGATGTTGGTGCCCCACTCGAAATCGGCGATTTCGTGGATCTTCTTGGGCAGCTCACGGAAGGCGTCCTCGACCGTTCTTTGCTGCTGGGCAGTGGTCCCTTCCTTGAACTTGACGAGCACGACGTGCCGCAGCTTACCGAGCTGCGGGTTGCTCTTGCCGCCTTCAGCAGCCGTTCCCCCCTCGCTCGCCAGCCAGCCTGCCAACGCCACAACCACTCCCAGCACGACACGACGCATGGTGTCTCCTCCGATCGGAAAAGGGGGGTTTATTGGGCCACGTCTTCACCAGTCTTGCCCGAACGGACCGCGTTGTCAAGCCGTCTGCGGGTGAAGTGTACAACACGCGGTATAATGAGTACTTGCCGGGCCGCAGGAACGCCCCGGGGGACTCGATTCCGGAGCGAAAATCGCCGCGCCAACTGGCAGGTCGCCGGCGACTTTGTTAACATAGTCAGACAAGGACTGCTGCGAGCGCAGCCGAGTAGAGTCGAAACAGGAAATGTGGGATAGCATCCGAGACCAGGAGATCCATCGTGTCTGAATGCAAGCAGGTTCATCGGCGGCAGTTTCTCCGGAGCGCACTGGAGGCCGGCGCCGTGCTGGCCGCGCCCTGGGTGATCCCGGGGGCTGTGCTGGGCAAAGACGGCGCCGTGCCCCCCAGCGAGCAGATCGTCGTGGGCGGCATCGGCATCGGCGGCCGAGGCTCTTCCGACCTCGGCTGCTTCATGCAGGAGCCGGACGTGCGGGTCGTAGCATGCTGCGATGCGCGGGCCGACCGCCGCCAGGCCGTCAAGAGCATGATCGACGGCCGCTACCGCAATCAGGATTGCGTCGCGTATCGCGACTTCCGCGAGCTGCTGGCCCGGCCGGACATCGATGCCGTGCTCATTACCACCGGCTCGAACAACCACGCCCTGCTCTCGATCTACTCGGCCAGGGCGGGAAAGGACGTCTATTGCGAGAAGCCCTGCACCAAGACCATCGCCGAGAGCATCGCGCTGGCCGAAACGTTCCGCCGCACGAGCCGGGTGTTTCAGGGCGGCATGCAGCGGAGGAACCTGCTCAATTTCCAGGTCGCCATCGAGTTGGCCAACCGGGGGAAGCTGGGCAAACTCCAGGCGGTCATTGCCCATCCGGGCGGGCTGGGAGGCGGAATGAGCGGCTGGTCCGCCGAGCAGCCCGAACCGCCCAAAGACGAGGTCGATTGGGACCTGTATTTGGGATCTGCCCCCTACCGGCCGTTCAACCGCGGCCTGCTCGGCTCAGGCTTTGAGAAAGGCGGCGGCATGGTCGGCGGCGGATGCCTGGAGTGGGGCTCCCACTGCGTGGACATGTGCCAGTGGGCCAACAATGCCGACGACACCGCGCCGGTCGAGTACTATCCAATCGAGAACGGCCAGGCCAGCGCTCTGTACGCCAACGGCGTCAAACTGATCCAGCGCAACGACGGCTGGCTGCCGTTGGGCTCCTGCCCGGTGCGATTCGAAGGCCAGACCGGCTGGGTCGAAACGGGCGACAGCGGCAAGCTGGTCCTCAGCTCACCCGCGCTTCTGGCCGGCAAGAAAGTCGCGGAAGTCGGCGGTTATCCGGCCAATCCCCACATTCGCGACTTCCTCAACTGCGTCAAGTCGCGCGGGCAGCCGCGTTGCAGCGCCCAAGTGTCCTGCCAGTCGCACATCGCCTGCCACGCCTCGAATATCGCGGTGTTCCTGAACCGCAAGCTGCGCTACGATCCCAGGCAGAACGAGTTTCTCGACGACGCGGAGGCCAACCGGCTGCGCTCCGAGGCGATCCGCGAACCGTGGATCCTGTAGAGACAAATGCACGCCACATAAAGCCGCGGCCGCTGGCCGCGGATCGGACTGCGACCCCGGGTCGCCTGACACCACGGAGAACAACCATGCTCAAGATACGATGCTGCGTAATGCTCCTCCTGCTCCGCGCGGCCGCTCCGGTCCAGGCCGCCGACAAGGCTCCCGCCGAAGACAAACAACTGAAGCCGCTGGCGGTGCTCCGCTCCGATGCCCCGCCGCAAGACAAGGCCATGGCCTGCAAGCAACTGGCCATTTATGGCAAGAAAGACGCCGTGCCGGCGCTGGTGCCGCTGTTGGCGGATGCAAGACTTTCGTCCTGGGCGCGAATCGCCCTGGAAGTGATCCCCGACCCGGCCGCCGATGAAGCTCTCCGCCAAGCGAGCGGCCAATTACAAGGGCGGCTGCTGGTCGGCGTCATCAATTCGATCGGCGTGCGGCGTGATGCGCAGGGGGTCGAATGCCTGCTTGCCCGGCTGAAGGATGCCGATGCCGAAGTGGCGTCGGCGGCAGCCGTGGCCCTGGGCCGCATCGGCGGTCCGGCGGCCGTCAAGGCCCTGGAACCTTCGCTGGGCAACGGCCCGGCCGCGGTGCGGTCAGCCGTTGCGGAGGGGTGCATCCTGTGTGCCGAGAAGTTCCTCTCCGGCGGCAAGCGCGAGGAGGCCGTAAGGTTGTACGACCTGGTTCGCAAGGCCGACGTGCCCAAACAACGAATCCTCGAGGCGATCCGCGGTGCGATCCTTGCCCGGCAGGAGGCCGGAGTGCCGCTCTTGATCGAGCAATTGAAGTCGCCCGACAAGGCTGCGTTCGCCGTCGGATTGCGCGTGGCCCGCGAGCTTGCCGGCCGGGAAGTGACCGACGCGCTCCTGGCCGAGCTGGGCCGGATGACGCAGGAGCGCCAGGGCCTGTTGATTCTGGCCCTGGCCGACCGCGGCGACACCGCGGTGCTGGGCGCCGTGCTGCAAGCGGCCAAGAGCGGCCCGCACCAGGCCCGGCTTGCGGCGGTCCGCGTGCTGCAGCGGCTGGGCAATGCCTCGTGCTTGCCCGTGCTGCTGAACGCCGCGATGGAGACCAACAACGAGTTGTCACAAACCGCGCTGGCGGTGCTCGCCGAGATGCCCGGCAAGGACGTGGACGACGATCTGGCCGCCCGGCTGGCGAAAGCGGAAGGCAAGGCCCGGCAGGTCTTGATTCAACTGGCCGGGCGGCGCTCGATCGCGGCGGCCACGCCCGCACTCCTGCGAGCGGCCGACGATCCCGACGCTGCGACCCGTGCCGCGGCGCTGACGGCCTTGGGGGCCACGGTCGAGTTTCGCGACCTGCCGGTGCTGATTGTCCGGCTCGTCCATCCGCAGAATCCCGAGGACGCGGCGGCGGCCCAGAAAGCGCTGTCCGCAGCCTGCCAGCGGATGCCGGACCCCGAGGCGTGTGCTCAGAAGCTGGTGGCCGCGATGTCGCAGGCGCCCCTGCCGGCGAAATGCCGCTGCCTGGAGATCCTCACGGCGGTGGGTGGAGCCCAGGCCCTGGCGGCCGTGGCAGCCGCGGCTAGGGATGCCAACCCGGAGATCCAGGACGCCGCCAGCCGGCTGCTGGGGGAATGGATGAACGTGGACGCCGCGCCGGTGCTGTTGGACCTGGCCAAGACCGCGGCGGACGAGAAGTACAAGATCCGCGCGGTGCGCGGCTACATCCGCTTGGCTCGCCAGTTCACCATGCCGGACGCGGATCGGGCCCGGATGTGCCGCATTGCAATGGAGACCGCCCAGCGCGATGCCGAAAAGAAACTGGTTCTGGAGGTCCTGGAGCGATACCCCAGCGGGGACACACTCCAGCTCGCGCTGGAGGCGGCGAAAATCCCCGCGTTGAAAAACGATGCCGCCGCGATCGCGATGGTCATCGCCCAGCGGGTCGGCGGCGGCGCCGACCTGCAGAAGGTAATGGCCGAAATGGGGCAGCGCCGGGTGAGGGTCGAGATCCTCAAGGCCGAATATGGGGCGGACAAGACGTTCCGAGACGTGACCGAAATCCTCCGCAAACACGTCCACGACTTCCCCGTCATCATCCTGCCGGTGTCCGATTACAACTCCGCCTTCGGCGGCGACCCGGTGTCGGGAGTGCCGAAGCAGTTGAAAATCCAGTACAAGATGAACGGCAAGCCGGGCGAGGCGTCATTCCCGGAGAACGCCGCGATCATGCTCACGATGCCGAAGTAAACCACCCGCTGCGCTCGGCCGGCGTTGCCCAGCGGACATCAGTAGCTCGCCGGCAGCGTTGCTACCTCGATAGTTCCCGGATCAGCCGCGTTGCGCGCTCGCGGAGCGAGTCGAAATCCGCCGGTTGGGCCAAGTCCTTGGAGGACATCCTCCAAGTATCCTGCTGCAGCGAGCATGCCTGGTCCATCTCGGCCAGAAAACGCTCGGCTTCGGTCACAGCGGCGCTATCCGAGCCTTTCTTCTTCGCCGCGTCGAGCCTCGCTTTGAGCGTCTTCAGGTAGCGATAGTCGTTGATTCCCAGGCCGATCTGCTCCAACCACACGCTGCCGTTGACGCCGTCCCGGCTGGGGTAGACGACGCCCCAGCCACCTTCAAGATCCGACATGTCGTAGTAGGGCACCGTGTTGACGAAGTAGAATCCGCCGGTGACGCCGTCCAAGCCGCGCTGATGCGCCATGAACATCCATCGCCCGTACAAATGCCGGAAGTTCTGGTAGCTGCTGTAGCCGGGGTTGATGTAAATCCAGGATTGGTTGCCGGCTGCGTGGATGGTCTTGAGGATCGGCTCCGTCACGGACGACAAGATCGACAGTTGCAGCAAGGGGTAGAAGCAGTCCCGCGGGCTGCCCGGGGCAGCCGGTGCGTAGTACCCGCTGAACTTGCAGCCCGGTGCGTTCTTGACGTACTGTGCGACCAGTTTTCGGGTCGATTCGACCGCCGCTCCGTTCGGCTCGTCGATCCGGTAATACGCGCGCGGGGGCCAGTTCTTCTGTTTGGCGTGCTGTTGGACGGCGGCATACGACGCCTTGAGCAGGTCGCCGAAGCTCAAGCCGTAAGCCCCCGTCGAACCGTCCGCGGGGACGCCGAGGCTCACGTCGCATCCGATGTAACTGTCGCCGAGTTTTGTCAGGCCGTGTTTGCGGGCCAGAGCCATCCAGCGGTCGGCGTCGGCAAAATCGATGTCGGCCTTGCCGTCCTTGATGCCGCGGAGCTTCATGCCCGGCCCCCCCGTGAGGGCGTTGAACCCGTGCTCGGCCTGGATCGCCATGATCGCCTCGCCGGCCGCCCACCACGCTTCCTCGGAGTCGGAATATGCCTGACGCCAGAAACCGGCGCTGGAGCCCATGCCGCTGACGGAGATATCGTCCGCCGCGTCGAGCGCGAACGGGCTGAGCGTCACGCTCAGCGGCAGGTCCAGGGCTTTGTCGGCGAACTTGATCTTCAGGCTGCCGCTGTACTGCCCGGCCGGCGACTTCTCGGGGACCTTGACCGCGATCCACAGTGGGCGCGTGAAGCCGGGCGTGAGTTCCAGCGTCCGGAACTTCTGCAGCACCATGGGCCGCAACTGCATGCACGAGCCGTTGCCGAACCGCTTGAAGTAGTGGCGAACCTTCTTGATATCGATGGCGGCGGCCGGGATCTTCGCCCCACCGGGCCCTTGGAGATCGCCGGGCACGATGGACAGGTCTTTGACACCGCGCAGGGGGTATAGCCCCAGTTGAATCGACGCCCGCTCTCCCTGCGCGGCTTGCAGCCGCAGTGCTGCCCCGCGCTCCTCGGAGGCAGGCACCGATCGGCAGTCGAGGTTGCGCTCCGCGGCACGGGGGAAGGCGATAAAGCCGCGTGCCTTTTCTGCCGCGGTTGCTAGCGGGGCCGCGCCGTCCGCCACGGGCAGGCCCAGGTTCATCTTCGCGTCGAACTCTTCCTTGCGGACGGCGTCCATGGCCGTCATGTAGGCGGCGCCTTCCGCAGCCTTCTCCTTGGGATAAACCACGAGGAAGCACATGCCGGTGGCGGCGTTCACGCCGCTGTATTCGACCGTCAGCTTGCCATCGTCTCCGACGGTGGTTTCGAAACTCCGCACCGGGCTGATGCGGTGCACGCGGTCCTTCCAGAGATCGGTGCAGGGCGTATCCTCGTCGTCCTCAAACATGCAGAACCGTTCCTTGAGGAATGTCTTGCAGTCCATCGTCTCGCTCAGGACTTCCTTGCCGCACAGCTTGAGGCTCCGCGACGAGAACTGGCACGACCAGCCCCAGATGTTGATCGGGTCGAGACAGGCATGAACGATGTACTGGCCCGGCTTGAGATTCACCGCAAACGTGCCGTTCAAGACCGAGTTTCCCAGCAGGTCCGGGTTCCACCCTGACGAGAGGATGGGCCATGGACCCTTCTGCCAGCCGAAGCCGAGCTTGTTCGGATAAGGCGGGATTTGCTCCGTGACCGCGGTACACCCGAAGAAAGAGCCCGTTTCGCGGCCGCGTCCGAAATTGAACGCCTTCAGCCCTTCCACCTTGGGCAACTCCACGCCGGAATGCTCTGCGCGAACGTTGTCGATGTAGAACTGCACCGGCGGATCCCACGTCCCGCTGTCCCGTCCCAGGAAGAACGTGATGCCCTGCAGCGCGGCGGGATCCACGACGTAATGCCCCACATTGGGCCACGGTAGCGGCAGCGCCTGCAAACTGAGCCGAATGGTGCTCGCGCCCGGCGGCATGAAGTTGTAATCGTTCGCGTAGCGGCCTTGCTTCGCGTCCTCCACTTTCACGTAGTACTGGATGGGAAAAGGCAGCGGGTTATAGACGTCCAGCGCCAAGGTGCGATAATCGGCCAGCTTCTTCAGCATGGCCGGATCCTTCAGCCACAAGCCCATGTAGTTGCCCGGCGTAGTGATCTTCAGCGAGTGCTTGCCGTGCGTGGCGTGCTCGGTGCTGATCACCATGAAGTCGCCCATCGTATGCGCCTTCTGATCTGCCTCGTTATCAAAATCGAGCAGCATGACTTTGCGGGGCTGCGCCGGCAAAAGTCCCTGCAGACAAAGTCCACACACAATGGCCGGCAGGATTCGACGTGACATGGTTACCTGTCCTTTCCGATTGCGAGCCTTCGCTCCAGTGCTCTGTCACAGTAAGGAGACGCGGAAACCCAGGCGGTCGCAACGTTCCCCGGGTACGCAGTCGTCGCGGAAGGCGGATCGGCAACCCATAACCGGGTTGTACAGGACCACACGCCTCCCGCCTGCGCCGATCTGGTCCAGCACGGTGTATTCGCCGAAGACCAGCCCCTTGGTCTTGCCCTGGTAGACGGCCTGGACCTGGTACTTGGTCAGCTTGCCCTGCCTGACGAGGGCCTGGGCAAGCTGCTGGACATCCTTGGGCCGCCGCTCGGGAGGCAGGCTGCCCTGAAACTGGGAGACCTCGGCCGCCGACATCAGACCGCTTTGGGTCAGTCGCTCGATGAATTGCTCGACGGTGATCGCCATCGACAGGCCCCGCCACGAGGTCCCTGGGGTTCCCTATTCTCTTGGAGGCCCTAACAAAACGCCGGCCCCCTCACCCGCGACCCCTCTCCCGCAAGGGGAGAGGGGAGTATTGTTAGAGCCTCTTAGTCTACATTTTGGCCAAGCACCCCGGAAGCCCCCATCGAAGGCGGGATTGGGCCATCTGGGATTCCCTGTGCGACTGGTTATCATGGAGGATGCGGCCCTACAGGTACCGCAGCGCCGGGCAAAAGGCGGCTGCCTTGGAGTAATCCCCATGATCCACTTCTCCTGTTTCCATTGCGGCTTGAAGATCAAGGTCCGGCCTGAATTTGCCGGGAGATTTGCCCGCTGTCCGACTTGCAAGCAGCCGCTGGTAGTGCCGACGCCCGACGCGGCCCCGGCGGAGGTGCCCTTGGGGCAAATCGACGGCCCGCCCAGCAGCCTGGCTAATGCGGGCGTTGACTACGGCGTCACGCTGGAGCCGCCGCCGTCACCCCGCCGTGCCCAGCAGTCGATCAACGACCTGCTACCCGGCCAGGGCCAGAACCGCCAGCGCTACGTGGTTGCCGGCGAGATTGCCCGGGGCGGCATGGGGGCCGTGCTGCGGGCGGTGGATTGCGATATCCGCCGGGAGGTGGCCGTCAAGTATCTGTTGGACCAGACTGTGCCGGCCAAGAAGCTCCGGTTCATCGAAGAAGCCCAGATCACCGGCCAACTGGAGCATCCCAACATTGTGCCCATCCACGAGTTGGGCTTCGACGCCCAGCAGCGGCTGTTCTTCTCGATGAAGATGGTCCGCGGCCGCAGCCTGGCGCAGATCCTCGACGCGCTGCGTCAAGAGTCCCCTCTCCCTTCGGGAGAGGGGCCGGGGGTGAGGGCCTCGGCCGAGCAGGAATACTCGCTCGCGCGGCTGTTAAACATCTTTGTCAGCGTGGCCAATGCCATCGCCTACGCCCACAGCCGGGGCGTGATCCACCGCGACCTGAAACCGGCGAACATCATGGTGGGCGACTTCGGCGAGGTGTACGTGATGGATTGGGGCCTGGCCAAGGTGCTCAAGGACGGCAAGGCGAGCGACCGGTTGACCCCGCCGCCAGTCGTTACCCCCACTGCAATGGCCGACGGCAGCCTGCACTCGGTCGCAGGCCGCGTGGCTACCAGCCGGGTGGCGGACGCCGACTTGACCGTGGACGGCGAGGTGCTGGGCACGCCCGCCTACATGCCGCCCGAGCAGGCCACCGGCCAGATCCAGGCCATCGACCAGCGGAGCGACATCTACTCGCTGGGGGCGATCCTCTACGAGATGCTCGCCCTGCGGACGCCGGTAAACAAGGAAGGCAACTACGCGGTGGTCCTCGTGCGGGTAGCCGAAGGACAAATCCGGCCGCCGGAAGAGGACAATGCCCGACGGGTGCGTGCCGGCCAGATCCCCCGCGAGCTGTCGGCGGTGGCGATGAAGGCCTTGTCGAAGCGGCCGGAAGATCGTTATCAAACCGTGGAGGCCCTACGGCGGGATATCGAGCTCTTTCAGGAGGGCCGTTCGGTCAGTGCCAAGGAGGACACGCGGTGGGAGCAGTTCACGAAGCTGATCAAGCGGAACAAGGGGCTCAGCATGGGCGTCGCGGTCGCCCTGGCGGTCCTGCTATGTAGCCTTGGCGTGGTTTTCAAGGCAATGTGGGACAAGCAGCAAGCAATGTGGGACAAACAGGAGCGAACACGGCAAGCCGTGCCGGCCTTTGTCGGGGCAGCCCGGTTGGCCGTGGACCGGTATCACTTCGACGAGGCCCTGTCGGAGGTGAGCTTAGCGTTGGACTACGACCCAGACTACGCCGACGCCCGGCTGCTCAAAGGGCAGTTGTTGCTGCTCAATAAGGATTATGCGGGGGCCCGCCGGGAGCTGGAGACCTACCTGGCGGAAAAGTCGCAGGACGCGACACAGGGCAGCCTGGCGGAGCGCTGGGAGGAAACCTCGCAACGCAAGGCGGTGGCCGCGCTGGCGGAGCTCTGTGGGCGAAAGGACCCGGGGGACCTGGCCGCCTTGTTGGCCCTCTCCCAGTTGTTCCAGCAGTTGAAGGTGCCGATGTTCGGCAATGAGCTCCTGAAGCGCTACGGGAAGAACACCCCCGAGGCCCGTCAAGCGATTCTGGAGATCGTCAAGAAACAAATCAAGGTGGCCTGGCCGGATTGGGGCGAAGGTGACCAGGGCTTGTCCATTGACGAGGCCGGCCTTATCGGCCTGATCATGAGCGGTTGCAAGAGCGTGACGAGCCTCGGCCCGCTCCGAGGTCTGCCGATCACCCTACTCAAATTATGGGGGTGTCCCGTGCGGGACCTCTCGCCGCTGAAAGGCATGCCGCTCACGTGTCTCGAAGCCGGGGGCACCGGCGTGCAGGACCTGTCGCCCCTAAGAGGCTGCCCGCTCACGAGGATTAACCTCCAGGATACCGGGGTGCGGGACCTATCGCCGCTGAAAGGCATGCGTCTCACGTTTCTCTGCTTGTACCGTTGCCACGTAGCGGATCTCTCGCCGCTGCGGGGCATGCCGCTCTCGCGCCTCGATCTCCCCGACACCGACGTGCGGGACCTTTCGCCGCTGCGGGACATGCCGCTCACGGAGCTCAGTCTTGCCGGCTGCAAGGGGGTGGCTGACCTTTCGCCGCTGAGCGGCATGCCGCTGAAGTCGCTTGACCTGTGGGGCTGCGGCCTGGTCAGGGACCTTTCGCCGCTCAAGGGCACGCCGCTCGAATCGCTGGTACTGAACGACTGCGGCGGCGTGACGGACCTTTCGCCGCTGGAGGGCATGCAACTGCGGGAGATCTACTTGCCGCCGCGAGTGGAGAAAGGTATGAACGCGCTCCGCCGCATGAAGAGCCTGGTGAAAATCAACGGCCAGCCGGCCGACGAGTTCTGGAAGAAATACGACGCCGAGCCGGCGAAGAAGTAGCCTGGCGGACCAGCACGGCCGACTACGGGCGTGGTCGATCGGACTTTTTCAAAGCCGCCTCAAAACGTTTGGCATTGGCTTGCATGGCACTCAGATAATCGCCGCGGGCCGGAACATTCGCGCAGGTTTCAAAAGCGACCGGTTCGATACCCATCTTGCGCAGACGGCTGGCGACGGCGGGCAGCGGGTCCTCCTCCCAGATCATCAACCTGGCGGGGTGTTTGGCATACATTGCCTGCAACTTCCGCCATTCGGCTTCCGCGGGCATTTCATCGGGCTCCCAATGCACCGCCTGCAAATTCCAGCCATAACGGCGCGCGGCGTATTGATATACCGGATGCGAACCCAAGAGCGGCTGCTTGCCGAGCTGCAACGAGGCGGCGGCCAACAGCCTGTCGAGATCCGCCAGATCTTTCTGCAGTGCCCGCAAATTGACATCGAAATCCTCGGCCGCGTCCGGTACGAGACGCACGAGCTCGTCGTGAATCGCCTGCGCCTGCAAAGCCGCCTGCTGCGGGTCCATCCACGTGTTGAAGTCGATCAGGCCGTGGCTGTGCATCCCTTGCGGGCCGTGGCTGTGCGTGACGACTTCGCCGTTCTTGACGTAGCGGTCGGCAAACGACCGGGAGGTCACCACTTGTGTCGTGAGCGGCAGCACGGCAGCCGGCAGCCACTTTGCATATTCGGCCCCGTTGAGCAAAATGAGGTCGGCCTGCTGGTACTGCCGAATATCGTCCTCGCGCGGTTTCCAGAAGGCGGGGTCTTCCTCGCGCGGCACCGGGAAGACAATCTCCACACGGTCGCCGGCGATGCGCCGCGTAAAATACTGTAGCGGATAGTTGACGACCGCGACGCGCTTGCGGACGCCGGCCGGCGGCGAAGCGACGGGCGCGGCGGCCGCGACGGCGGCCCGCGGTCCCGAAAGGCCCAACCAGCGGACCGTCAGCCAGGCGAGCACGGATGCGATGGCGGCCCCCGCGGTCAACACGATCATGATCTCCGCGGCCTGCAGCCAGAACACCATGCGCCGCGCGCAGCCGATCTTGAACATCGTCTCCATCTCGCCCCGCCGCAGCCGCAGCGACAGGAGAAAAACCAGCGCCAAGAGCAGCCCCGTTGCCACTCCGACCAGCAGCGACTGGGCGTCGAAGAACCGCTTCACGCGAAAGACCAGGTCGAGCGTCTCGGCGACGACCTGCTGCGGCGCCAGCAGTTGCACGGTCGCCTTCGGGTCCTGATAGCGCCCGCGCAGGATCGCCGCGGACTTCTCGTCGTGCGGCACGACCACGACCGCGCCGACGGGGAACGTCGCCGGGTCGCCGTGCAGGTGGAACGATGCGACGTTCTCGGGCGTCACCTCCTGATACGGGAGCAAGGCCGCGCTGGCCGTGACATTGTTGGGGTCGCGCTGGAGCAGCAAGCTCGCATCGGCCGTCGCCGCGTCCTGGTGGCCGTGCACGATGCCCATGACGAGCCAGGCGGTCTTGATATCGACGAACACCGCTCCGTCGTCGGCGGTACCGCTCGCCGCGAGGATGCCCGCGACGCGCATGTTGATGGGGTACGAGCCGGCGAGGTCGAGCACGTTTTCCGGGTCGCTCATCAGCGTCTCGCCCGGCCGCAACCCGAGCGTTTCGGCCGCCGCCGCGCCCAGCAGGCAATCACCGAGCCGGGTCATGCCGGCGCCGCGCGCCACGTGCAGGCCGCGGAAATCGAAATACTCCAGGGACGTGCCGACGATGGGCAGGCCGCGCGCCGCGTACTTGTTGAGGATCGGCAGGCCCAGCGCCAAACCGCTGGCGTTGATCGCATCCAGATCGCTCATCGCCAGGTCGCGTGCGGGCTTGCCGCGAAAATAGAGCGCGTGCAGCACCAAATCCAACCGGCTGCCGGGCGCCCCCGCGACCAAGGGCGTGGCCTTGGCCCGTGCCAGCAGATCGCGCTGGTAATCGCGCACGAGCAAGTTCACGGCCAGCGGCAGGAACAGCGCAACGGCAACGCTAAAGACGAGAATCGCGGTCTTGATCTTGTTGAACCGCAGATAACGCAGCGTCAGCAACAGGACGGGTTTCATCGCGCCCCTTCCGCCGCGAAGTCGCGACAATTGATGACGCGCGGGAAGCGCCCGGCGATCTCCATGTCGTGGGTCACCAGCAGCAGCGTGCCGCCGGTGCGGTCGATCTGCCCGAGCAGCAGATCGACAACCTGGTGCTTGGCCGTGGGATCGAGATTGCCGGTGGGCTCGTCGGCCAGCAACAGCGGCGGCTCGGGCAGCAGGGCGCGGCAAATGGCGACACGCTGCTTTTCGCCCTGCGAGAGCCGGTGCGGAAAGTACCGCAGCCGCGGCGCCAGCCCGGTCTCGGCGGCGAGCTGTGCCGCGCGGCGCGGCACGTCCGGCGTGAAGGGCAATGCCGCATTGAGCCGGTAGGGCAGGAGAATGTTCTCGAACACGTCGAGGTAGCCGACCAGCTCGAAGCTTTGAAACACCAGTCCGATGCGGGCCACGCGGAACGCCCGGCGGCGGGCGTCGCCTAAGGCGTTTACCGTCTGGTCCCGCACGCGGATCGTGCCCCGCGCCGGCGTCAAGATGCCGGCGATCAAGTGCAACAAGGTGGTCTTGCCGGAGCCGCTGGGACCGACGATCGCCACGCGCTCGCCGTCGGAAACGTTCAAGGCGGGGACCGCCAGCCGGAAATCCGAGTGCGGAAACTGAAAATCAAGATCGGTGACGGCGATCACGGTTCAGAGTTTCCTCAATGAGATTGCGTTGCGGACCTGGCTTTGCCGTACGACGCTCATGGAGACGATTTTCCACGCGCCGCCCTGCGCGGTAATGCCGAGGTCGGCCGTGTATTCATTGACCCGCGTGTGCAGGTGTCCCCAGTGTTCGATGGTGCCCGCCACCTGCCACGTGACGCGCTCCACAAAGCCGCCTGCGGCCTTGCCCACGGCCGGTTCCGACCTCGTGACTTTGACCTCCTGGACGCGGGCGACCGCGCCACCCTGTTCCTGCACGACGAGGCCCTGCTTGATCTTCAGGTACAGGTCGGTCAGCAGGTCGCCGGCGACGCTCTGGGCCAGCGCGTCGTAGATATCGGATTCGCGGCGATAGTCGAAGCCGCGATAGATGTTGCGCAAGAGCGTCTCGGCCAGGGCGGCGCGGGCCGCGTCGTCGGCGGCGCTTTGCCCGGCGGGAACCGAGTCGATCTTCGGCAGCGGCGCGGCGCCGGGGCTGTCCCACGCGAACGTCGGCTGTGCCGGCGTGAAGGAGAAACGGCAGCCCTTGTCGTAGGCGAAAACGACCGCGCGCACTGCCGGGGCCTTGTCGCTGAAGAGCGTCCACGTCAACTCGACGTGGCGCGGCGCGCCCTTGGTCGAATAAGTCAGGATCGCGCCGACCCGCGCGGTCGCAGCAGCCAGGCGCCGCGCTTCGGGACGTGTGGCAAGGTCCTTGAAATCGATGCTGTAGAAGTCGCACCGCTCAAGCTTGGGTCTCACGGCCACGCCGTCGATCTTCAGCTCGTTGTGCACGGTGAACAAGGCTTCCAGCCGGGTGCGCGCGGCGGTCTGCTCGGCGACTTCGAGAACATCCTTGCTGTTTCGTGGGATCGCTTGCCAGGTTTCCAGGGTCGGCAACGGCATGAGGATTTCGACGCGCACTTCGTCGTTCTGGATATAGACGAAGGCCTCGGCGGCATCGAGTGCGGCAGGTTTCGCCGCCGCGGACCGCTCCCCGGCCGCCGACGTCCCGGGCCCGGGCGTTCGGGACCAATCGAAAGCGACGTGTTCGGCCCGCTCACCCTCCGGGACCGGGATCAGCGTGGCGATTGTGGCCCCCTCGCGGAGCACCGACATCTGCACGATCACCGGCATGGCGACCGCGCCCGTATTGAAATGATGTCGAAAGCCCAGCCTGGCCGGCGGCTTGGCGAGCGGATATTCGAGATGATAGACGGCCGTCTTCGACATCAGGTCCTCCAGCGGAATGCCGGCATTTGGCACGGCAAACAATTCCACCTTGGTAACCTTGCCGGCCAGCCTCCGCCCGTCGGAATCGCTAAGGATCAAGCCGTCGAGCAGGAACGTCTTGTGCGCTTCCGCGCCTTTCACGATGACGGCTTCCTCGATGCGATCCGCGATGATCAGGGTCATGCCGGCCGAGAGCAGGATGTCCTCCGGCCGCACTTTGATCGCGAGTTCGACCTTGTCGCGACGGACCAGCGCTTCGCCCTCCACCGCCGATACGGAGTGCGCCACCGCCGCCGCCGCAGCGGCCAGCCAGCACAGGCCGAAGATCAACCAGAATATCGCGGATCGCATGAACATGCTGGGGATCTTTTGTCATTCAGTCGAGGATGAATGAGGCCGGGGAGTAGGCGTGCAGCTCGAAAATGAGCTTCCCGTCTTTGATCGGAACGGGCGCGCCGGTCTTCTCGCCGCGTAAGTCGACCGCTGTAGCGGAAGCGGCAGGGAAGCCCGCCGGCAGATTGACCACAAGCTCACCGCTCACGCCGCTCTGATCCCAGACGCGTAACAGCGTCCCCTTGTTGACTCCGTCCGGATCGGCGCCGAAGGCAGTCACGAGCACGCCGGGCCGCGAGACGCTCAGACCGCCCTGGGCCGCCGGCAGCGCTCCAGCGGGGCCCTCACTTGCGGCGGCCAGCAGCGGCAAGCGGGCTTCCCAGGCGGGCACGGTCAGGGTCTTGCCGTAATCGTCGCCTTGGGTCGGCCAGAGACGCACGCGGCTCGACCAGGTGCCGTCCTGCCACTCGGGGAAGTTGGTGTTCCACTCGTTGTTATACAGATTAACGAAAACCGACGGTTTCTGCGGCTGGAAGGATTGGGAATATCGCCACAATGCCGGCTCGCCGAGACTCACGCAGGGCGAATCGATGGGGCAAATCCCCACGCCGCTCTGATCGTCGCCGCGGATCGTGAGTCCCGTGCTCAGGCAGAAGTAGTCCTTGTTGGCGCCCGGAACGATCTCCTGGAGCGGATCAATCGGTCCGCCCAGCCGTCCCAGCGTGTAATGTGGTTGCTTGACGGCCAACGGGAAGCAGAGCCAGCCACCCTCGGGGACGGGGTCGGGGGTCTTCTTGGTCACGCGCCACTCGACATCCACCCAGGGCTGCTCGTGGGGCAACGTGACGACCAGCGCCATGCCTTTGGCCAGCCCGAGGGTGTCCGTCGCCGTCAGCGTGACAATATCGGCATGCGCCACTTTTTCGATGGCGAGGCTCCAGGCCGGCAGGGTCAGCGCCGCATACTTGGTCTCCCCTGGCAGGCCGCCGCGGGCAAACTTGTAGCCGCCACGGGCGTAGGCACGGGTGAAGTCGGCCATCTGCTGGTTGCTGAAGCGCTCGTGGAGGAACTGGCCCAAGGCGTAAGGGCTGGCGCGATCGACCAACTCGCGGCCGCTCTTCTTCTCGACCAGCGACGCGATGCCGCCGCGCCGCAGGTCGAACGCCACGCGGTAAAATGGCGTGTCCAGCCCCTGGAGGTAGAAGCCCGCAACGAAGGGATAATCCTGGCCGAGCGCCACGCGGTAAAATGGCGTGTCCAGCCCTGCGTCAGACTTTCCAGCCTGACCCACATGTTTTTGCTCCACGGGCAAGTCGCCCGCGGCACTTGTGGCCGGATAGGTCTTGTAGCCGCTGGCGGGCACGTCCTGGGCATAGATGAACTTGCCGGGCTGAGAGGAAATCTCGGCCGTGCCGGAGCGCGGCCAGGGCAGGGCGTTATAGACGACGACCCGCGGACCGGCAGTCTTGACCGACCTGGCCAGCAGATCCAGCCGGCTGCCAAGCTCGCGGCGCACGATTGCTGCCTCTTTGCGGGCATAGGCCCGCTTGTCGTCGAAGACCTGCTCGTATTTCTTATAAGCGCCTCGATCATAAGCGGCCTTCCATGCCGCGCCGTACAGGTCGCGCAGCGTGCCGCTGTTCCACGAGCCCATATTTGGCGCGGCCGGCCCAAAGGTGTGCTCGCTGTACAGCACACTCTGCTCGTAGGCCTCGGCCAGCGCGGGCGCAAGCTCGCCGGTGCTCAGCCCCCAGGCGCGGAGTTGGGTGTCGAGCGCCTCGACGGCCGGCTGCAGAGGACGGACCGTGTGGGCCGCCCTCGATTCGATCGGCATCGAGAGCCAGCCGTGGATCCAGGTGTCGGGCATGTCGCCGCGGACGACCGGCAACGCGGGTTTTTCGGCAAGCACGGCGCGGGCAAAATCGTCCAGGGAGCCGAAATGGACGCGAATGCCCGGCAGGTTCTTCTCGGCATATTGCCGCAGATTCTCCACCTCTGCCAGCGAGGGCGGACCCTGATTGTCGCCGGTCATGATCATGGCGAGGTAGTTCTTGCTGGGCCAGCCGCTTGGCGCTGTCATGGGGGAACCATAGTCCGGCGTGTAATTACAGAGGATGCGGGAGCCATCCGGGCCTTCCCACCAAAATAAATGCGGCAGGCGCAAATGGCCGCTGGCGCCGTTGCTGCCGATCTGCAGGAACTTCACTCCGCCATGGGCCAAAACGGTCGGCCACACCCAAGAGTGGCAGGGCACGTCCGTCATCTTGGCCGCGATGGGCAGCGGCCGGCCGTACTTGCGGGCGATCGCCGACGAGAACCGCATTCCCCGCACCAGGTCTTCCAGGTCACTCGATTCCGTGTGCAGACTGAACGGCAGGGCCTGGACCGCGAGCGTCCCTTCCCGGACCGCCTGCTCGATGCGCGGCTTGCGACTTGCCTCTTGTTTCGGCCCGAGGATGTGTGCCAGCGGCCAACCCGGAATGATCCAGGCAAAGCGTTTTTCCGGCGGCAATTGCCGTTCTTGATCGATGATCCCCAGCGCGCTGTCCATCATCTTCACGCGGTACTTCCGCAGAACGCCTGCGATCGTATCGGTATAGCCGATATCAAAATGCGTCTTGAAGGCGACCCACACGTCGCTGACCTTGGGCGGCAACGCGCTCTCGGACTTGGATGGTCCGGGGATGGTCTTGACCTTCCCGACCGGATTGGCCGCATTGACCTGCTCGGTCTTGACGATGGCCTCGGCCCCGATGGCTGATACCGAGATCAGGATCAACAGGACGCCGACTGGCGGCAGGGATCTTCGATTCATGGCGAGTGCTCCTCAATGGCAGGAAAAAGTTGCAGTGGGACGGTTTGCGGCGGGATTCGTCGTGGCCGGCAGTACCGCGATGGCAACATTTCGAGTAAGCGTTCACCGAGTCCGTACGTTCGTCGCGGCCAGCGGAACCCCACCGCGGCAGCCCAATAGATAAGATCGTCGCTCCGGCTTCCGGCTTTGTCAAGCTCCCCAACAGGTTTCCAGGAATTGGGTCCGCCCAGGGCGGTGTTGATCTTGTTTTAGGCGTGGCATCCGTATCTTTGCGCCCCATGAAGTTGCGGGAAACGAGCCGCGGTCTGAACGGTCGACATCTTGCGCGGCAGGGCCCGGCGAGCGTATAGGTCTTGCCGCCGTGCTCGTTCTTGGTGGCCAACTGCGGATAGGCGTTTGAAGGAAACATGAACGACTGGTCATCCGTCAGGTGCAATTGCAGGTAGCGGATTTTATAGAGCCGGCAGAGCTCGACGATCTGCTTCAAGCTCGTGATCGAGTGGTACTGGCGGGCTACGTCGACAAGCAGCCCGCGGTATGCGACGGCCGGTTCATCGGTCACCGCCATACCGCAGAGCATTGCCTTGCAGTCTTGTACTTGGATGGCTTGCAGGAGCGTGGCCGTGCCAAGGGCGACCGCGCCATAGTTGCCGCCATGTACTGCAGCCCGGTCATCGACCTCGACCTTGTACGTCTCGCCCTGCAGCGCCGCATCGACTGCCAGAACAACGTCGCCCGGCCCGGCCTTGCCTTCCTCCGCCGGCAAACGTTTTCCCGTTAGGGCGTAGACTTCCTCGGCCAGAATACCGGCCAGCGGCAGAAGCACGCGATCGGCGGTCACGATGCGACTGCGTGGGCCGAGTTCCATTGCTAGCCGCGGGCCCAGCGTTCGAGCATCCGCTTCAGCGGCGCTTTGGCGGGGCCGAACGCCTGGTCATACCAGTCTTCGATGAGTGCCCGCTCGTCGAGATTGAGGTCCCACATCAGATGCGCCGCGAGGTACTGGCCGATGCCCATGGCCCCGCCGCTGAACGTGCTCTCCGCCATCAGCGCCTGGATGTTGTTGCCGTAGTAGTCGCGCAGCTTTCTCGCCACTTCAAGATAGTTGAAGGTCGGTTCGTCGTGGCTCCAGTCGGGAATGGACCTGTAGTCGTACACCGCCATGTTCTGCGCCTTGGCCTTCCACGCGGCGATCCACTCTTCATTGCTCAGGCCGGCGGTTTTGCGGCCGAACCGGAACGCGAAGGCCGGTTGCACGATGAAATCAGGCCCCAGCGGGAAGGTCGGCGGGTCCGAACGCTGAGGACGAGCGCAGCGATCCAGGCAATTCGTATCATCATGCTTGCATTCCTTCTTCCCGATCCTCCTACTTCGGCGAGCGGATAAATCCGCGGCGGATCAGGCCGCCGCCGTCGGCGTTGTGCCCCACGCGGATGGCGACGGCGTTCTGCGCGGCTTGCATTGTGCCGGTGGCGTCCACGTCCATTTCCAGGGCCTGCCGCCCCGAGCACCAGGGCTGCCACGGCCGGTGCCCGGCGTATTGACCGTTCATCCACACCCGGCCCTCGCTCGTCACCCCGCCCAGGGGCAGGCGCAAGGGGTTGTTCAGCGTGCCGGCGGGCACGTCAACGATCACTCGTGCCCCTGAAGTCGCCGTACGTCTGCCGCATGGCATTGGCGGGAGAGTTTGCGTAGACCCGGCCACCGATGTTGTTGATGATGTGGGTGATCTCGCTGCCGGCCTGGCCACTGAGCCATATGGTCGTCAAGTTATGGAACTTGACGCCCCTGGCGCTGGGAGCCTCGATGGCGCTGTCGGCCTTCACGGCCGCGTCACGGAAGTAGGAGTACACGCCCAGGCCCCAGGCCTCATGGCTGGTCACGGTGTCGGCAACCTTGTACGACGCGTAGCCGTTGGTCGTACCACTCATCCAGGATGACTGGTCGGGTACGTCGTAGGGCATTTCGGACTGGTAAAAGTACACGCGGCCGCCGTTGCCGTTCCACAGTGTCTGGTACTGCTCGTGGTGCTCGTTGAACAATCCGTAGATGGTCACGTTGTTGCCGTTGACGACCAGGCCGTTCTTCGTGGGATTGGCGGTCCACGCGGCGCCCGCGCCATGGTCCGCGCGCCATATCCAGATCTGATCCGCCACGACGTTGTTGCTGTTGATCTTGACGCCCACGTCGTTCCGGCCCGGTGTTGCGCCGCCAGTGCGCACCGTCAGGTCATAGAGGAAGCTGGGGTTGGCGGAGTGATCGGCAGTACTGTCCGTGGGGCCCACCTCCAGGATGCTGGCGGAGCGGGCCGCGCCGGCATCGAGGATCAGGCCGGCAATCTTCACGCCATCCACGTCCGCCACCGAGATGGCCGGCAGGCCGCTCGTCTGGATCAGCGAGGGCACGCCGAGGCCGAGGATGATGGTGTTGGGCTTGGTAACTCTAAGCGTGTCGTCCAGCGCGTAGTTGCCGGGGGTGAACAGGAGGTGCTTGCCCGCGGCCAGCGCGGAGTTGATGCGGGCAGCGCTCGCCGTCGCGGGCTGCGCGATGTAGAACCGATCGATCGAGACGGACGTGCCGGGCGTGGAACCGGCGGCCCAACTGACGCCCCGGGTGTTGGCCTGCAGCGCCGGAACGAAGACGCAGTACTGGCCGGAGCTGTTGACGTACAGGTAGGGCTTCTCGCGGATGACGGGCGTCTGGTCCAGCACCGTGTAGGGCGGGTTGGGGAACGCGCCGCTGGGGACGTTGATGTCGCCCACGAAGACCATGTTCCATACGCCGTTAGACCAGCGAGACCACTTGCTGTTGCGCGACAGCCACTGTTGCTGCGAGGCGGGCACGACCTCGCCGTCCACGACGGAGTCGGCCAGGAATCCGCCGCTGGCCCAACCCGCGTTCCACTTCGCGTCGAAGTCAAACAGGTGCAGCGCTCCCTTGACGTGCAGGCGCCGCAGCGGAGCGGCCTGGGAGACCGCAATCCGCGCGACGCCCTTGCTGGAAGACGGCGTAACCGCGAAGTTCTCGAGCGTCCGCCAGAAGTTGCACGTCGCGTTGGCGTTGGGCATCCACTGCGCATTGACGTTTACACCGCCGTTGATGTGCACGTCGTCGGGGTTTTGCCCGAGACCGGCCACGTGGGTGTAGAAGCCCACGTTGAAGGAGACGTTGTACGCGCCCGGCCTAAAGAGCAGCGCATAGCGCTCAGGGCCAAACTGGTTGGACTCCATCTTCGAGAAGATGCGCGTCGCGGTGCGCTGGATGTCCGCGGCTGGCATACTCGTGTCGAAGACGTAGACGTTCGGGCCGAAGATGGTGGTGTTCGCAGCGGAGGCAGAGCCGGCGAAAGCGATACCCGGGACGGCTGCGCCCGGGCCTGCCGCGGCGAGAACGAAAACCAGCGATAGGATGTTCTTGATCATTGCTGGGGCTCTTGGGTTGGGAAGGGGCTTCAGCAAGTATACTGCCGGCACGCGGCCGACGGAAGATACGCCGTCCCCAGCGCCTCCCCAAGCGGAACAACACCACAAATTCCCTTGACAGCGACCGACTACGGAGTTATCGCTAGTGACGTTGTCCTGAGCATCGGGCGGTTGACCATTGGCATCGACAAGCCGAGAATAAAGGAGGGAACCATGCTCTGCAGAGTCTCGAAATCACAATTCTACGGCGGCCCCGCGATCGCGCTGTTTCTCACGCACGCGCGGTGCACGACCGCCATGCTCTGCATCCCGCTCGCACTTGGCGGCGCCGGCATTCTGCACGCGGGGCCGCAACATCCCCATCTGTTCGTTAATGCCGGGGAACTGGACCAGCTCCGGATGAAGCTCAAGACCGAGCCGTGGCGGGCCAGGCTCCTTGAACAGGTCAAGAAGGATGCCGATGGCGGCAATCCCGTGGCCGCGGCCGTGGTGTACGCGATGACCGAGGATCGCGCCTGCGGCTCGAAGGTCTGCGCGCACCTGTTACAGCAGGCCAAGGACTTCGTGCCCCACTCAGAGGGTACCCGGCCTGGCGCGCAGTATCCCTGGGGGCCCGAGGCCGGCAGTGCCATCGCGTTCGACCTGGCGGCGCCGCTGCTTTCGGCCGGCGAGCGTCAGGCCGTGACGGACTTCTTGCGGCAACTGGCGCTGGATGCCATCAAGTACCACCAGGGCCAGCCCCTGACGCCCAACATGTCGTTCGTCTGCCACTGGCGGATCGGCCTGATCGGCTACGCGATCGCCGATCCGCAGATCATCGAGTGGGCCGTCAACGACCCCGGGCCGCCGTGGGGCGGCAAGCGGCCGGGCCGCTGGGGCGGCTTCAAGCAGCGCATCGAGCATGCCTTGACCGACGGCGCCTTCTGGGACGAAGCCACGATCTACGGCAACTTCAGCATCCTGGGAATGATGTATCTGGCCGAGGCCGCCCGGCACCGCGACGGCACCGATCTGTACAACTACACCAGCCCCAACGGCGGCAGCCTGCGCAAGGTCATTGCCGGGCTGGTCTCGCTGGCCTACCCCATCGAGCGGACCGGCGTGGGCCGCGGCTCCGTCCGCATGGCCACTTGGGGCGACGGCTCCACCTCCCCGCCCAACCGCGTCAACAACGAGTCGGGCGACGCCTACTTCGTCAACAAGCCCAACATCTTTCCCGAACGGCAGAACCTCTATCCCATCCTCGAGCTTGCGTACCACGCGTGGAAGGACCCGCGGTACGCCTACCTGTTGGCGCTCAATCCCCGCCGCGACGAGCGGCTCGGCTGGTTCGAGTACCTACCGGTCTCGCTGCTGCTGGGCGAAACGCTGCCGCCGGAAACGCCCCCGGCGGCCATGCCCAGCGCCGTGTATCCGCAGACGGGCATCGCCCTCTTGCGCTCCGACGAGTCGCCGGGCTACTGGACCTCCGCCGGGCTGGTGGCCGTCCAGCAAATGGGCCGCAACTATGGGCACGACCACCGCGACAAGTTTGAGCTCATGCTTTGGGGCCGCGGCCGATTGTTGTACCCGGATTGGAACGCCCAACAGTACGAGCCCATGGAATTCGGCTGGACCCGCAACGCCTGGGCCCACAACACGCTCGTGGTCGACGAGTCGAATCCCAAAGGGGGCAGTTCCAGCGAGTGGCACGATTTCAACGCCGACGCGAAGTTCCTCGCCACCGCCAGCCGCGAGATCTACCCGGATGTGGCCGAGACGCGGGCACTGTTGCTCACGGGCGAGTACCTGTTGGACTTCTTTTGGGCCGATTCGCCGCGCGAGCGAGTTTACGACTGGTTCGTCCACGCGCTGGGGCGGCTGAGCCTGCCGGGGCCCAACGCCTTCCGGCCCAGCCAGGACCTGCTTCGGCCGTACCATTGGGTCGATCGCGAGCACAAATGGGAGACCGATCGTACGTGGTCGATCGACTTCGTACAGCAAGCGGGCGGGGTGCTCCGCGGCATGGGCCAATACAGCGACGAGTGGTTCAATGCCAAGGTCGGCGTCCGCATGACGATGCTCGGCCAGCCGGGCACCGCGGCCTACGCCGGCGAAGGGCCATTCGACCCCGTACCCAACCTTCGCGAGTACGGCAATCCCGAGGGCACGATCCCGCTGGCGATGGCCCGCCGCAGGGCACGCACCACGTGCTTCGCGGCCCTGCACGAGCCTTTCGACAAGCGGCCGTCGTTGGTCATCCGGCGGGTCGATCAGTGGCCTGGGGCCATCGGCGTCTGCGTAGCGGGGGCCGATTTTACCGACTATGCGTGCCTCTCCTTTTCCGCCGAGCAGGCCGTGACGCTGACCGACGCGGCGGATGCACACCAGTCGTTTTCGTTCGCCAATTACGGGTATCTCCGCGTGAAACAGGGGAAAGTCATCGCGCGCGGCGGGTGGCGGTCGTTCCGTGTCGCCGCAGCGGAAGCCGCGCCGTCGGGGGCCCTCCTGCTCAACGGCCGCGAGGCAGCCTACCGCAAGCAGGGCGGCTACGTCCTGTTTAACGATGCGGTGGAGCCGCCGCGCACCAGCCCGCCCCGGCAAGCGGCGGCAGCCGCCCCGCTCGTGCTGCCCGAGGAAAGCCGCCTTCCGCGTCCCGCAGGCGTGACCATCGAGGAAAGCGAGCGCCACCCGTTGTTCCCGATGTGGGTCGTTCGCGCCCCAGGTTACGAGATGCACATCCAGCGGAAGTTCGGCGTCTCGCGGACGTTGATCGACGGCCACAGGCAACTGTTGTTCGGCAGCGAGTGGTGGGGCGGCTCGGGCGTTTTCGAGGTGCGGCTGCCTAGCGGCGCCGAGGAGACGGCCCCCTTCGCCTGGAACCACGCGGCCAAGGAAATCCGCTGGCGGGGTCCGACGATGGAGGTCATGGCCCCCAGCGGCGAATCGTTCACCGCCACATTCGGCGCGCACGCCATCCGCTACGGCTTCCATGGGAAAGCCAACGTGCAGTACCGCGCGGCGATCCAGTCTTTCTTCTGGCACGCCAGCGGGCGATTGCGGACGGCCAAGGACCAGCCGCCCGCCGGCCTTCCGCCCACGCTGGGCAACTTCCACTGGACCTGCATGCAGAACCCGGACCTTTCGCCGGACTGCGTGCTGTTGTTGACCCCGCGGCAGCCGGCCGACTGGAGCCATCGCCCCGCCAACATCAGCGCGTTCTGGCCGCTCCGCGACGGCGAGCGGTTCATCCTGGTTTTCGGACCGGAGGAAGAACTCCGGGCGCTGGCAGAGGACGCGCTTCGAGCCCCTTGACGTCCCCCTGCCGCCAATCACAATTGGCACAGCGATTCTGGCACTCGTCCCCGGCCCGGTCCAACAGCCGGGAAGAATCAGCCGGGACGTTGTCTGGCGGCGTCGCCGCAATTTCCCGTGGGGCTTGACATGGCCGCGTGCGGCAGCAAGAATCGCTCGCGTGACCCATACGCTGCAGCGTTCTGGGCAGCCATGACGGCGGCACGCATGTCACAGACCCCTGCGAGGCACGAGTTCCCATGAAAGACCGCTTACGAACCACTGTTTCGACGGCTTGTGTCGCATTGTTAATGGCGCTGAACCTGTGGGCTGCACCTGCGGAGAGGACGACCGCCGGCAACGCGGCGACGCGCTGGACGCTGAATACGGCGGACACGAGGCTGACCCTCGGAGTTGGCCCCGATCAGGCGCTGCGCATCTACGATCTCCGCAGCCCTGACGGCTGGAATTGGACCGCGGCCGCCTCCCCCGTCCCGTTGCTCGCGCGGATCGACGTTGCGGGCAACCCGGTCGCGCCGAAGTGGGTCTACCAGGATGCCGTCGTGGAGCAGCACGACGGCGTCAAGCTGATCCTCACGTTCACCAACGCCGACCCCGCCATGGAGCTGAAATCGGTCTGGCATGCCCATGCGGGTCCAGGGCCGGTGCGTCATGCCATGTTCATCGCCAACAAGGCCGCCAAGCCGCTGACCATCTACGAGCAGGAGAGCCTCGACCTCCGCATCGCGGGCCCGGGGAAGGATACCAGCGTGTGGTACGTCAAGAACGACGCGAGTATTCCCGACGCCACGGGCATCTACCACGAGTCGCTGGTCCCGGGCTATCGGAAGATGTTGACGATCGCCGAGGGCGACCGCAACTTCATTCCCTTCGCGGTGCTGGACGCCGGCGGGGCCCACGGCATGTACATCGGCTGGGAGTGGAGCATCGGCCGCATCGCCATTACCTGCGACGGCGCGGCCGGCGCTGCCGCGATCAAGGCCGGCAACGGCGACAGTTTCAAGACGGATCTTGCCGCCGGCGAGATCTTCGAAGTGCCGCCGGGGTTCGTTGGCGCGTACCGGGGCGACCTGGACGACGCCGCCAACAGCCTGCACAAGTATTTGTTCAACTATTCCGTACCCGCCGTCTTGAGAAACGACCCCACCTATCCCAAGGTGGAATGGAACGCCTTTGCTGCGACGGGCCAGGGACAAGGGAGTTGGCAGCCTACGGAAACCAAGTATTACCCGCTGATCGACGACATCGCACCGCTGGGGTTCGAGGAAATCGTGATCGACGTCGGCTGGTGGAACGGGGACACAACGCACCAGCCGCATCCGCCCGTGGCGCACGCGAAGTTCTGGCCCAAGGGCATGCGCGCGGCGTGCCAGTACGCGCACCAGCATGGAATGCGTTTCGGATTGTACTGGAACTGCAATCCGCCGATGACCAGCGCCGAGGGGATCCAGCACCGCAAGGACGACTTCAAGTACCTGCACGACGCATTCCACGTCGACTTCTATCGCACCGACAGCACGGCCGGTCCGGTGCTGCAAACGGGCGGCTTTGGCCCGAAGTGCCGGGCGCACTATGCGGAAGACCTGGGCTACTGGCAGACTAAGGGCTTTTACGAAGTGGCCGATTGGCTGGCGAC
>Ga0326727_10007535_pt1 | contig 28665 bp, 20 predicted proteins | sample MB2enrmetagenome_FD_207643 | JGI IMG/M metagenome (GOLD analysis project Ga0326727, IMG submission 207643) | Lab enriched peat soil microbial communities from McLean, Ithaca, NY, United States - MB29MY | ecosystem: Environmental > Terrestrial > Soil > Wetlands > Peat | place: USA: New York... | reverse complement strand
CCTTGCGCTGCATCAAAAGCAGCCGCCAGTGGAACTCCTTTTGGAAAAAACGCGCCAACGATCACGCCCTCAAAAATGATGCCCTAGCTCTGCAGCCTCAGCCGTGAAGATTTTTGTCATGCACCCTGTAATGGGGTCAGAAGCTGTGAAAAAATTGGCAAAAAGCCCCGAGACATAAAATGCCCCCGTTAGTAATCAAGGACTTGCACAAGCGCATTTTGGCCGTTTTCAATTTTTTCACAGCTTCTTAGTGACGGCGGGAAAGGAGGGTAGGGCGGGCACTCCGTTGCCCGCTGCGGCGCGCACGGAGTGCGCGCCCTGCCAACCTTCACTGACGGATTACGCGCAAATCCGTTTTTGTCACGCGTCGTGCGACTTTGAGATCCACCGTCGCCTGGCTTCCACCCTCGCCGGCCCAAATCGGCCTGACAAGTTGGCGGACAGGAGATGTTTGTGATGCGTGAGTGCCGGTTGTAACGGCTGAATGCAACGGCTTAAGTCCCTTATTATCAATGTCTGCAACGGAGCAACGGCTGTTTCGGGGGGGAGGTGCCATAACCCGGCTGGCGCCCCGCTCCGCGCCGCTGCAACTTTCCCTTTGACTTTCGGCGGGCAGACAGGATTGTGAGTTCAGGCGGCCCGTGAGGCCGCCCGGAATCCCAAACCAATGCCGGCTCCGTCGCCCAGCATCCAATCCAGACGCGAGTACCCCACCGGGGAACTCGTCCGGCGCCTTTTGGCTCTGGCCTGGCGCTATCGCGGCGATTTCCTGCTCTCCCTTTTCCTGAGCCTGGTTCTGCTGGTGCTCGGCTTGATCGGCTTGCAGTTGTTGGGCGTGGTCATTGATGTCATCCGCCACGCGCTGGACCCTTCCCAAAAGCCGCCTCAGTACCCCTTCGGCTGGTTGCCGCCGGCGGGATGGACGGCCCTGCGCATTGTCACCGTGCTGGCGCTGGCCATCGTCGCGCAGGCGCTGCTCCGGGCGGTCCTGACTTTCAGCTACAACATCACCACCGCCCGCCTGACCCAGGGCGAAATCGTGCCGCACTTGCGCGACGCGCTCTACGCCCGCCTGCAACGCCTCAGCTTCCACTTCTTCGACGTTCATGGCTCCAGTTCCATTTTCAATCGCGTCACCGGCGACGTGCAAAACACGCGCCTCTTCGTGGACGGCGTCCTGTTGCAGGGCTTGAACATGCTCTTGACGCTGGCCGCCTACGGCGTGTTCATGTGGCGCATTCATCCGGCCCTCACGCTGGCCTGTCTGTGGGTGGCCGCCCCGTTGTGGTGGGTGACCGTTTTTTATTCCCGCCAACTCCGCCCGGCTTATCTGCGCAACCGGGAATTGTCCGACGACTTGGTGCAGATGTTCACCGAAAGCATCCGCGGCATGCAGACCATCAAGGGGTTCGCGGCCGAGCCGCATCAAATCCGCCGATTCGCCGAGGCCAACGGCAAGGTTTCCGCGCAGCAGCGGCAGATTTTCCGCGACATTTCCATTTTCACGCCGATCACCCAATTGCTCTCCCAAGTCAGTCTGGTGATTCTTTTCGGCTACGGCGGCTGGCTTTACATCAAAGGCCAAATCCCACTGGGCGGCGGCCTGGTGGTCTTCGCCGGCCTGCTGCAACAGTTCAACGGCCAGATCGCCAACATCTCCACCATCGCCAACTCCGTCCAGCAAAGCCTGGCCGCTGCCCGGCGCGTCTTTGAAGTGCTTGACATACCCCTGGGAGTGGAAAGCAAACCCGGCGCGCTGGACCCAAAACGGCTGACCGGACGGATCGCCTTCGAGGGGGTGACGTTCGGTTACAACACCGGCATTCCGGTCTTGCGCGACCTTTCCTTCACCGCCGAGCCGGGACAGGTCATCGGCCTTTTCGGCATGACCGGCGCGGGCAAGAGCACCGTCTTGAGCCTCATCCCGCGCTTCTACGATCCGCAAGGCGGACGCATCACCGCCGATGGCACCGATCTGCGCGAATTGGACCTGGACGCTTTCCGGCGGCAGGTTGGCATCGTTTATCAGGAGAGCTTTCTTTTTTCCAACACCGTCAGCGCCAATATCGCCTTCGGCCATCCTCACGCCTCCCAGGAGCGCATTGAGCAGGCGGCCCGGCTCGCCCGCGCTCACGACTTCATCATGGCCCTGCCGCAAGGCTATGCGACGGTGCTCGGAGAATCGGGCGTGGACCTTTCCGGCGGCCAGCGCCAACGGCTGGCCCTGGCCCGCGCCCTCTTGCTGGAGCCGCCGATCCTCATCCTGGACGATCCGACGGCCTCCGTTGACTCCAAGACCGAGCACGAAATCCTCACCGCCCTGCGCGCGGCCATGTCCGGTCGGACGACTTTTGTTGTTTCCAGCCGGTTGAGCTTGCTGCGCCGGGCCGATGTCATCCTGGTGCTGGAAAACGGCCGCCTGACGCAAACGGGCACGCACGATCAATTGGCCCATCGGCCCGGCCTCTATCACCAGACAGCCTTGCTGCAATTGATGGATCTTGAGGACGTGGAGGGGGATGCCGCATGAGCCAATCCGCCCCATCATCGGCCCAGCCGCGCCCGCTGCCCGCCTCCTCCTCCGAGGACCGCGAGGCGATCACCTTTTTTTACGCGCAGGAGGAACAGGAGGCAACCCAGGCGCCCTTGCAATGGTCGCTGGTGCGGCGGATTCTCGCCTACACCCGTCCCTACAAGGCCCGGCGAAACTGGCTTTTCTTTCTGACCCTGGCGCGCGGCGCGCAATTGCCGGCCATGGCCTGGATGATTGGGCGCACCATCAACGGCCCCATCGCCGGCCGGGACTGGCCGGGCATCCAGTGGTACGCCGCCGGCTACCTCGCTCTGACCCTCGCCATGGTTCTGACCCTGCATTTCCGCCAGCGTTTCGCCCTGGAATTGGGCGAGGCCGTCGTCCATGACATGCGCCGGGACCTCTTCGATAAGCTGGCCACGCTCCCCATGTCCTTTTTCAACCAGACCAAATTCGGCCGCATCATCAGCCGCCTGACCTCCGATATTGACAACGTCCGCGTCGGCGTGCAGGACGTGGCCTTCGTCCTGACCGTGCAGGCCATGCAGATGGCCGTGTCGGCCGTCTTGATGGCGTGGTACGACTGGAAGCTCTTCTCCATCATGCTGCCGCTGACGCCCCTCATCTGGTTTATCAACGAGCGCTATCGCCGCGTCATGGCGGCCCGCTTGCGCAAGGTCCAGCAATCCTGGAGCCGCCTCACTTCGACGTTGGCCGAGTCCGTCGGCGGCATCCGCGTCACCCAGGCCTTTGTGCGGCACGAGATCAACGCCGGCTTCTTTCGCAAGCTGCTCACCGTCCACGGCGACAACAACCTGGGCGTCGCGCGCGCCTCCGCCGTCTTCGTGCCGCTCTTGCAAATGAAGAGCCAGTTGTTCCTGGGCGTCGTCGCCCTCCTGGGCGGTTACGGCGCCTTGCAATGGCAAGGCTGGGCGCACATGGACGTTGGCGACCTGGTGATGTTCTTTTTCCTGGCCAACCTCTTCTTCGAACCCGTCCAAGTCATGGGCGACCGCTACAATCAGGCCCTCACCGCCATGGCCGGTGGCGAGCGGCTCTTCCGCCTCCTGGACCGCCAGCCCGAATGGCGCGACGCTCCCACCGCCAAACCCTTGCCCCGCGCTCTCGGTCGGGTCGAATTCCAGTCCGTCTGCTTCGAATACCAGCCCGGACGCCCCGTGCTCTTGGACATTTCATTTGTCGCCGAGCCGGGCCGCACCCTCGCCCTGGTCGGCCACACCGGCGGCGGCAAGACGACCATCGCCGCCCTGCTGCAAAAGTTTTACCTCCCGGCGCGCGGCAACATTTTGATTGACGGACATAATATTCTTGACATTACCGCCGATTCGCTCCACGCGCAGATGGGCGGCGTCCAGCAGAACAATTTCCTCTTCTCCGGCTCCGTTCTGGAGAACATCCGCTTCGCCCGGCCCGCCGCCACCGAGGCTGACGTGCGCCGCACCCTGCAGGCGCTGGATTGCCTGGACCTGATCGAGTCGCTGCCCGGCGGCCTTCATCATCAGGTCGGCCAGCAGAGCGCGGGCCTTTCCCTGGGCCAGCGCCAACTGGTCTGTTTCGCCCGCGCCATGCTCGCCGACCCGCGCATCGTCGTCCTGGACGAGGCCACCAGCGCCATTGACACCGTGACCGAGGCCCGCCTGCAACGCGCCCTGGAGATACTATTGCGCGGGCGGACCGCCTTCGTGGTGGCCCACCGTTTGAGCACCATCCGCAAGTCGGACCTGGTTTTGGTTTTGGACCGCGGCCGGATAGTCGAGCGCGGCACCCATCAAAGTCTCTTGCGCGACGAGGGCGTCTATGCCCGCCTCCACCGCGAATTCATCGGCTCCAATGATTGAGCGGTCATATCCGCCGTTGCCAATGACGATCATCGCGGGCGGCATGGAGAACCGCCGCCACGACCACCGTTTGCTCGGCTTCCAATACTTTGTTATTTGGCGAATGAGGAACGCAGACGCGTTTTCATTTCCTCCAGAGGCACGGAGGAACCCGGATTCCGGCGATGATCCTCCAATCGCTTTTCCACCACAGCCTCATCTTTCGCGGAAAGTGCCGGCTCATCCAGGTCCAAGGCGCGCCGAACCAGCAATTGCCTTTCGGAGACGGTCAGCGCAGGCAATTGGGCCAAAACTTCAGTAAAACTCATGCCAAAAAAGTAGCCCATCCGCCCGCCGCTGTCACCCCGGAATTCAAGCAAAATAGCATGCTCGGTCAACGGATATGCGCGCACACGTTTTAGCCGGGATGCGCCCGGGTTCGGCTTTCATTTCCATTGGAGCTTGCGCCGGAGAAATTTTGATGCAACATATAAGCAGATTTATGGAGACCCATATCGAGATCGAAGAAGACGTTGTGCGCCGGAAAACCCTCGAACTGTGCGAGGCCATCACCCGGCAACCTCAATTTCAGAGCATTCGCCGCCGGGTGGAGTCGTTCATGGCCGATCCGGCCGCCCAGGAACAATACCAGAGCTTGAGCGAAAAGGGCCGCTTACTCCACGAGCGCCAGCATCAGGGCCTTCCCCTGGATGGCAGCGAAGTCGCCGCCTTCAACTCCGAGCGCGATGCCTTTCTGCGCAACCCGGTGGCCAAGGGCTTCCTGGACGCCCAGGAGGAAATGCACGGCCTCCAGCATGAGGTCCAGCAGTACGTGACCAAGACCTTTGAATTGGGCCGCGTCCCCACCCAGGACGACCTGCAGGAGGGCGCCTGCGGCGAGGGCTGCGGTTGCCACGGTTAAGGCGGCCTAAACCGAGCCGGTCTCCCGCGCCAGCCACGCCAGATAGCGTCGAGTGCCCGCTGTCAATTCCAAAACGACGAACTCCGGCGTGTCGTAGGGATGCCGGGCCAGAATGAGCCGTTCGAGTTGGCGCAACCGACCCGCGCGCGTCTTGAAAAGAATCAGCACTTCGGCGCCCGACTGGATCTTTCCCTCCCACCAGTAATGCGATTCCAGGCGGGGAATCAAATTGGCGCAGGCGGCCAGCCGCGCTTCAAGGGCGGCGCGCGCCAATGCCCGCGCCACTTTCATGTCCGGCGCGCTCACGAGCACAAGGCGGAATGGGGCCGCTTTTTTCATTCTGGAGGATTTGCTCAAACGGTTCCGGCGGCCTTTTTCTCCACCGCCCGGATCGTTTCGATCAACACGTGCGGCTGGAAGGGCTTCCACAGAAGCAGTCCCCGGACCTTGCGGATAAACTCGTCCACTTTGCGATCTCCGTGGTGGCCGGTGACAAAGAGGATGCAGCGACAGAGGTGGGGTTTGACACGCTTGACGGCTGTATAAAACATGTCGCCCGCCAGATTGGGCATGACCATGTCGCAGAGAATGACGGAGTAATCGCTGATCATGATCTTCTTGATGCCCTGCACGCCGTCGCCAGCCAGTTCGACCTCGTAACCGTTTTGCTCCAGGCACATGCGTGTCGCATCGGCAAAGCCGAAATCGTCGTCCACAATGAGAACTTTTTTTCGCGCTGCCCAACGCGCCACCTGATCCAGGTCATGCGTTCTCTCCCCGTAGGATGGAGAGTTGCCGTTGTCGCTCATATCCGCCTGCACAAAACGGGATAACTCAAAGGCATCCGCCACAAGATGTCAATGGCGCCCCGGCGCAAAACCCGGTTGCTTTTTGTTCTCGCAGCAGCCTGGGGCAGGCGGGATAAGAATGGCAGGATAAGAAGCCGCTGCGGTAGATTTTTCCGGCCGATGGCATGAAATGGACTGTCTGGATCCGGGACACACTGTGTCCAAACAGGACACGAAACAGACACTTTGCGGCGTCCCGGTCTTCGAAGAAAGGCTCTTGGCCTAGTCTTCGAAATTCGGGGAGCCGAAGTGAAAGCCTGTCGCATCCTCATATCCCTCAGGGGCTTGCGCCTCCATAGTGGCGCGGACCTTGGCGGCAATTGCCGCAATGAGCAGCGCCGCCATCGCCAGTAGCGATACAGATGCTTTGTTTACACTATTATCCATGCCGATATGTATAGCAAAGGTGATGCCAAGGGTTGTCCAAGGCACTTTACCCCCAAAAGGGCCTCTTAAACCGCGGATTACCCCCGTTTAACCCCGCAAAGGGCGCGAATCAGCGGATAGTGTCAACCCCGGCTGTCCGATCTTTGGACACTTCCGCACGAAAACGAGGCAAGAATTGACCGAGGCCGGCTTCCCCAGCCTCAAACAAGAGCGAAAAAAAGTAATCCGTTACTGAAGGTTGGTAGGGCGCGCACTCCGTGCGCGCCGCGGCGGGCAACGGAGTGCCCGCCCTACCCTCCATTCCCGCCGCCACTGACCTATTTTACGAAAAAACGAAAAATCAGTTGACGCGCCGGTCGTTCCCGGCTATCAATGCGGGCGTGATGATGATTTTGAACCTGCGACTGTTGCTTGGCGCGCTGCTTTCGGGCCGCGCGGCGGTCGAGGTTTAGCTTTCACACACAGAGATTTTCAAACCCCACCGCCGACAAACCGGCGATGGGGTTTTTGCTCTTTAGAGGACAACATTATGAAAAAGAACCGTATCGTTATATTCGACACCACCTTGCGCGACGGCGAGCAATGCCCCGGCGCTTCCATGAACTTGCGCGAAAAGCTGGAGGTCGCCCGCCAACTGGCCCGCCTGCGGGTGGATGTCATCGAGGCAGGTTTCCCCGTCATCAGCGAGGGTGACTTCGCCGCCGTGCGCGCCATCGCCCGCGAGATCAAAGGCCCCGTCATCTGCGGCCTGGCCCGTTGCGTGCCGGCCGACATTGACGCCGCGGGCGAAGCGATCAAACCGGCGGGCCGGCGCGGGCGCATCCACGTTTTCCTGGCGACGTCCAAGATTCACCGGGAGTTCAAGTTGAACAAGGCGCAGGACGAGATACTGCGCCTGGCGGTGCAAGGGGTCAAACGCGCCAAAGCCCTTGCGGAGGACGTCGAATTCTCGCCCGAAGACGGCTCGCGCACGGAGCCGGACTTTTTGGTGCAGGTTTGCCGCGCCGTCGTGGCGGCGGGAGCGACCACCGTCAACATCCCCGACACCGTCGGCTGGGCCGTGCCCGACCAATACGGCGCCTTGATCCAGCGGCTGTGCGATTCGGTGCCCGAATTCCAGAGCGGCCAGTCCATTCTGAGCGTGCATTGCCACAACGATTTGGGCCTGGGCGTGGCCAATTCCCTGGCCGCCTTGCGCCACGGCGCCCGTCAAGTCGAATGCACCGTCAACGGCATCGGCGAGCGCGCCGGCAACGCCGCGCTGGAGGAGATTGTCATGGCGCTCAAGACCCGCGGGGATTTTTACGGCGGCATCCAGTGCGGGATTGACACGCGGGAGATCGTCAAGACCTCGCGCCTGGTTGCCCGCATGAGCGGCCTGGTCGTCCAGCGCAGCAAGGCCATCGTCGGCGAAAACGCCTTCGCCCATTCCGCCGGCATCCACCAGGACGGCATCTTGAAGAAGCGGGAAACCTACGAAATCATGGACCCGGAGACCGTCGGCTGGGGCCGCACCCAATTGCCCTTGACCAAGCACAGCGGACGGGCCGCCGTCTCCGTGCGCTTGAAGCAACTGGGTTTCAAGATGAAGGAGGCGGACGTCGCGGCCATCTTCGCCCGCTTCAAGGAAATTGGCGACAAGAAGAAATTCGTCTATGACGACGACCTTTCCGCCCTGGTCGAGGGCCAGATCACCGACGTGCCCGAAACCTGGTCGCTCGATTACCTCCACGTCACCAGCGGCAACCGCGCCGTTCCCACCGCCACCGTGCGCCTGCAAAAGGTCGCGGCCAAAAAACCCCAGGCCGTCCAGGACGCCAGCATCGGCGACGGCCCGGTGGACGCAGCATTGAAGGCCATAGACCGGCTGACCGACACGCGGGGCAAGTTGATGGATTATTCCCTGCGCGCCGTTTCCCAAGGCAAGGACGCTTTGGGCGAGGTGACGCTCAAGGTGGATTTTGGCGGCGGCGGCCTGATCACGGGCAAGGGCGCCAGCACCGATGTGATCGAAGCCAGCGCGCGGGCATATCTCAACGCCGTGAACCGCTTCCTGGGCGAGTCCCGCGGCAAGCACGCCAAGGCCGCCGAACGGCCCTGAAAGGGGCCTTTCCCTCTAATCCTAATCCTAATCTTAATCCTAATCTCCTTTCGGATTAGGATTAGGATTAAGTAAGAGAAGAAGAAAAAGCGCTATTCCCAAGCTTGCGCGCGGCGGCCGTTATGGTAATGTTCTGTTTTGATGAATATCTTTTTGGCGATTTTGATTTACCTGCTGATGGCGGCCATTCTGGCCACCGGCGTCGTGATGGCTGTCAAAGGCGCCTTCTGGCTCTTGATCGTCGGTTTGATCGGCTTTGTCCTGGCCGTGACCAAACTCTCCATCCTGCGTCATTGAAGCCCCGTGAGACGGCACCGGAGACCATGCTGACCCAATGCTCTTCACTCCGGCCGCGCCTGCTGGCGCTGGCTTTGGCCGCGGCTGCCGCAGTGTTTCTGCCCGGTTGTCTTTGCCACGCTCCGGGCGCGCATGAGAGAAGGAAAGGCGATGAGATCGTCGTCGCCGGCCAGTTCTTTCACACCGGCACCCCGGTGGTGCTGTGGATGGACCCGGGCGGATACGACGCCTACCGCGTCCAACGCCGCTTTGGCCCATACAACGAATCGGATTATGAAACGTCCCGTCCGCATCTGTCCGCGCCCGGCACACCCAACCGCTACGACGCGCGGGACCGCAACCTGACGGCGGATCAGATTGAGCGCGTCCGGGGCGGCGGCTGGGACCTTCCCACCCTCCAATCCAACGTGGATCAATTCGTCCTCCACTTCGATGAGGCCGGCACCTCGCGCACGTGCTTCAAAATCCTCCAGGACATGCGGGATTTGAGCGTCCACTTCATGCTCGATGAGGACGGCACCATTTACCAGACGCTGGACTTGAAGGAGCGGGCACGCCACGCCACCATTTCCAACAACCGTTCCGTCGGAATCGAGATCGCCAACATCGGCGCCTACTCCCGGGAGGAGGCCGGCCCGCTCTCCGAGTGGTACAAGAAACAGCCCGATGGCCGGACCCTTCTGGCCATCCCCGGTCGTTTCGGCCCCAAACCGGAGCGGACGCCCAATTTCAGCGGCCGGCCGGCGCGGCGGGAGCCGGTCCGGGGCGAGGTCCAGGGGCAGGAACTGAGTCAATACGATTTTACACCCCCTCAGTACCGCGCGCTGGCCCGATTGACTGCCGCCCTCTGCACCGTCCTTCCGCGCATCACCTGCGATTACCCGCGCGACGACGCCGGCCGGCTGATCACTCGCAAGCTGGCCGCCGACCAGTTGAAGGATTACCACGGCCTGCTGGGCCATTATCACGTCCAGACCAACAAAGTGGACCCAGGCCCGGCCTTGCAATGGGATTACGTCATCGGCCGCGCGCGGCGGCTGATGCACCTGGCGCCGGTCCCCGCCGTGGATGGCAAGGTCCGCGCCGGCAGCGCGAGGCTGATTGTGGACAATTGATGGCCGGGGGGCTTTCGCCACCCCGGCCGATGAATCCAAATCCATTGCCCCATTACTACAGCTTGGCTCGATAAAAAAGCTGTGTCCCGCTCACGGAATTGGTATAGGGCGAGGTTGCCCCGATGACATCGGCAAAAGGCCCGCTGACATTCGTGGCCGACTGAAGCGTGCCCGTTGACCACGTGATCACGACGTTTCTGGCGGCGCTCGCAATGGCAACGTAGGTCGAATTCATGTAATGCTCCTGAATTTGTTGCGGAGTGAGGGCTTTGTTATAGACGGCCACGTCGTCTATGGTGCCGGCAAACGGATTGAAACCGCTGTCAAAACGCCAACCGAGAGTAACAGGGCCGCTTGCGCTGGGGTCATGATTTTGATTGTAGTTGTAATTATAATCATGGCTGCCACTGGGCACATTCCCGTTCTGAACGAATCCGCTGTCGGTCCCCGAGGCTTTCGCCACGCCATTGACATAGAAAGTGAATGTCGTGCTATCATAGTTGAGCACAAGATAATACCACTGGCCGGCCACGATGGCGTCCGGGTCAGTCAGCGAAACACTCGACCAATAAGCATTGTAAGGCCACCAAGACCAGTTGTTCCCCGCCGTCTGATACACCAGCCAACCGGTCGGGCCGGCGCCCCACGGATCACTCATGGATGAAAGTGCCGTCCGATAATCGTTGCCATTGGCCGAGAGGGAGGCGGGTTGGAACCAGCCTTCCACCGTGAATGCGCCCGGGGGGTTGATTTCAATCGCGTAGGGAATGCTCACCGTCGCCCCGCCGGTGACGCCCAGGGCCGGGTCGGTTTCGTTGGGAATGCCCGTGGTGGCGCCGAAAGTGAAGCTGCCCGCTCCCGCAACGTAGGTCCCGTCGAAGCTGCCTACGGCGTCAACCGCCGTGCCGCTGCCATTGGTCTCGTCCAGGCGCCAATAAGCAATCGGGCCGTCGGCCTCGACCACATTGGCGTAGCGAGTGACGGGAACGTTGACCGCACGAGGCTGGACGTTCAGCGTGGCGGGTTCGCTGTCCATGTTGGTGTAGGGATTGCTGATGGTGACATAGTAACTGTTGCCATCGTTGGTCAACTGGACGTCTGACAACCACAATATCGCATCGGTGGCGCCTGAAATCAGGGTCGCGCTTCCAGTGTACCATTGATAGCTTATCGGCAGCGCGCCTTCCGCCACAATTTCAAACGTCGCCGCGCTGCCCACGTTGCGCGTGATCGAAGTGAGCGGAGCGTCAATCAGGAGACCGGTTGAAACAGTCAGTGTCGCCACGCTGCTGGTTTTGGAGCCGACGTAGTTGGTGATGACAACATAATAGCTCGTGCCGTTGTCGGCTGGCGTGCAGGTGAAGGACAGGTTGTCGTTGGTTGCGCCGCCTATCGGGGCGGTTCCTTCATACCATTGATATGTCAAAGGAGGCGTCCCGTCCGCAAGGACGCTGAACTCCACGGTCTCTCCCGCGTAATTGGTGACGGACTTCACATCCGTCAGAATGGAGGGTGGGACTGGTCCCACGCGGAAAGAGTTGGTCCCGACTTCATAATGGTTTAAAATTTGCGCGGGGGTCAGCACATTGGTGTAATAGGCGAATTCATCCAAGTTTCCATCGAAGGCTCCGTATCCGTCGCCACGCTGGCCAAGAGCAAGAGGGTTGCCCCCGGCATTGTAGACGTCGTTGTTCGTAAAAAGGGAGGCGTTTTGCGTGCCCGCCAGCACGCCATTGATATAGAAGCTGCCATTGGTGCCATCATAGGTGCCGACCAAGTGATACCAATTCAACGGAGCTATGGCTTGCGAAATCCAAACCCCGCCTGGTTGCGTGACGAAGGCAAAGGTGCTCGGCGACCCCGGCGTTTGATAGACATACCAGCCGGATTGGGTCGCCGTGCCCCAGCCGGAAAAGTTGCCAATCGGACAGCGATAGTTGACAGGGTCGGTGCTGACTGGACGCGCCCAAATCTCGAAAGAGAACGGGGCTTGCTGGTTGAACTCTGAATAGTAACCGGCGGTAACAGAGGAAGGATCCGTCGCCGACAGAAGAATGGAGTTGGTGTCTATGCCCGGCTGTCCCAGCATCGGGTAAAGGCCGTCGGTACTGTAAACGTAGGTGCCGGGGAATTGCCCTGAAGCGCTGCTGTCCAAAGCAGTCGTGCCGGAGGTTTCCTCCAGACGGTAGTAAGCGATGGGATTGTCCGCCAGGATGGTGGTGGGGTAGTCCGCGGCCTGGGCCGCGCCGATGGGCATGGCGAACGCCGCCGCGGCCACTGACAGGCGCCGCAGAAGCGAACAAGTCATTAGTTCACTTGATTTCATAATTAATGCAGTTAATGTTCTTCATTTCTGTTTTCAGCAACACGCCAGGTCATCTTCTTATGCTTCGCTTGCTGACGCTCTACAAGTCTTATCACACGGCCATAATGATGCAATGAAAATTATTACACATTTCCGTTGTTTGATTCGAGGCGTTTGGAGATTGGTTTTGACAGCTCCGATGCCATGCTCAATGTTATGCGCTCAGGCGCATGAATGGACGGCACAAAGCAAATCCGCCCCAACCAAGGCCCGCCGCGCCGGCCGAGCCGCCCTTGGCCGGGTGGAAGCTTTGGCGGCTGCGTTTGCTTTTTCTCGCGGCTCCGCTGCTGGTGCTGATCGCGGCCGAAGCGGCGTTGCGTCTGGCGGGCTTTGGGTATCCGACCGCGTTCCTGCTTCCTGCGGCCAACCACGGCCGAAAAACATTCGTGCAAAACAACCAATTCGGCGTGCGGTTCTTTGGGGCGCGCCGCGCGCGCACGCCCTATCCGATCTCAATTCTCCGGGACAAACCGCCGGAGGTCATCCGCATTTTCGTTTTCGGCGAGTCCGCCGCCTACGGCGACCCGCAACCGCACCTGGGTTTGCCCCGCGTTCTGCAGGCGATGCTCGGCCTGCGGCACCCTGGGGTGAAATTCGAGGTGGTCAACAGCGCCATGACCGCCATCAATTCCCACGTCATCGTCCCCATCGCGCGCGACTGCGCCAAGGCTGGCGGCGACATCTGGGTTGTCTATATGGGAAACAACGAGGTCGTGGGACCCTTCGGCGCCGGAACGGTTTTTGGCCGGCAATCGCCGCCCCTGCCGTTGATCCACGCCAGCCTGGCGATCAAAACGTCGCGCCTTGGCCAATGGCTGGACTCCTGGCGCGACGCCTGGCACAAAGCCCCGGGTGATAATGAAGATTGGGGCGGCATGATGATGTTCCTCGACCAGCAAATCCGGGCGGATGACCCGCGCATGGCCGCCGTCTATCGCAACTTCTCGCGGAACCTGGCCGACATCATCCGGGCCGGGCATGACAGTGGCGCGGGCATTGTGGTCAGCACTGTGGCGGTGAATCTCAAAGACTGCGCGCCCTTCGCCTCGGAACATCGTGCTGGACTGGCGGCGTCCGACAAGGCGCGATGGGAACAACTCCTGCAAGCGGGAGTGGAGGCGGAAAAGAGCGGAAACCTGTCTGAGGCCGAGGCGCGCTTCCAAGCTGCCGCCCGGATTGATGATACTGTGGCCGAGCTGCAATTTCGCCTTGGTCGTTGTGCATTGGCCCGTCAGAGGCCGACGGAGGCGCAAGCGCGTTTGGCCGCCGCGCGCGACCTGGACACTTTGCGGTTCCGTTGCGACAGCCGCTTGAACGAACTGATCCGCCAGGCTGTCGCCGGCCGCGAGGCCGACTACATCCTGCTGGCGGATTCGGAGAAGGCGCTGGCCGCGGCCTCGCCCGACGGACTGCCGGGCGGGAATTTTTTTTACGAGCACGTCCACCCGACCTTTGAGGGCAATTACGTGCTGGCGCGAACCATTGCCGAACAGGTCGAAAAGCTCCTTCCGCCGCGCGCCTCCGGGGCCGGCCCATCGTGGCCCACAGAGTCTGATTGTGCGCGGCGCCTTGGGCGATCCACCCGCGACTTGGCGTCAGCGGTGGGCGAAATCACGGCGCGTCTGACGGAACCGCCCTTCACGATGCAGATCAATCACCAGGAGGAGATGCGGCGCGTGGCCGCTTTGGCTCATGGGCCGATGGAGACGGTTGCGCAGGCTCTGAAGGTGGCGGAGGAGGCGCTGGCGGCGGACCCGGACGACGCTTTGCTGCATGAACAGGCTTCCGCCCTCAAGGAGCAGGCGGGCGATCTGGCGGGCGCGGCGGCGGAGGCGGTGCGTTCGGTGGATTTGCTGCCGGCCAACGCGGAGGGTTGGTCGCAACTGGGAATGGTCCGCGTCCGTCAAGAACGGTACGAAGACGCGGCGACGGCCTTCCGGCGCGCCTTTGAACTGAACGGACAGGATGTCTGGCCGTTGCAAAACCTGGCCATGTCCCTGGTCAAATTGAACCGGAAGGACGAGGCGATTGGGCAATTCCGGCGCGCGCTCGGCATCCAGCCCCGCTTCGGCCTGGCTTGGCTGGGTCTGGGGGAATTGCTCGAAAGCAAGGGCCAAAAGGACCAAGCCGCCGCCTGCTTCCAGAAGGGACTCGCCAACCGGATTCACCGCGGACCCGAACTGGCAACGCTGGCCCGCTTCTGCCAGAGTCGGGGATGGCTCCAGGCTGCCTCCACGAATTTCGCCGACGCCATCACCCTGGATCCCCCGGATGCAACTCTGCGGTTTGACGCCGGACAAAATCTGGCGGCGATGGGGCGGCATCGCCAGGCGGCGGCCCGATACGCCGAGGCCGCGCAGTTGTCGCCGGATTGGGGACAGGCGCATTTCCAGTGCGGGCGCGAATTGGGGAGCAGCGACCAGCCCGCCGAGGCGGCGATCGAGTTTCGCGAGGCGGCGCGGCTCATGCCCGACTTGATCGAACCTCGGCTCAATCTGGGCATTGCCCTCGCAAGGGAGGGGCAACTGGCCGATGCACTCCAGGAATTTGAGACCGTGGCCCAGCGCAACCCGACCAACGCCGTGGCGCTCCACTACATCGAAGTGTTGCGAGCCAAGCTGGCCGCGCCGTGAACAATCCCGCCCTCAGTCATTGCCTGCCGGAACGGCCGTGCGCTGTGAAAGCCAAATCCAATCCAGGTTCGCTGTGCCGCCGGGCACTTGCGGATTATGCACCGTTTTGCCATACTCCACGGTCACGTCGGGCAAAGTCGTCAAGGCGGCTGTCTGCCATTGATGCACTTCCGCATGGCCGTCGGCAAAGGAGAATCCGCAAGCGCCGCCCAGATAACCGGCAGGAACATCGGGGAAATTGCCGCCCGAGCTGTCCACTTCCAAGTACCCGTCATTGATGGAACCCGGATGTTCATCGGTGAAAATAAATGCCATTGAGGGCGGCGGGCGAATGATGTCGGCCTCCTTGACGTATTGTTTGGCGCCCTCGTCCAAATTGTGGCCGACAATGTAAACGCAGCCCATTTGGCCGTTCATGGAGTAACTTCTCAAGCGCATTCCATTGGCCGACGGAACAGTGTCGGCCGGGCACTTATAGATGCCAATTTGCTTGGCGACATAAGGCGTCAGAAGGGCGTTCGTGTATAGGCCCATATTGGTGTTGCCATCCAGAGCCGTCCACCCTTCCTCCTCATTCGCCTGAGACGTGTTGACCCACGAGGTTCCGTTGGGCAATCCCCAGTTGCCGGGGGCGTTGGGCAGCAAAACGCCCTGGCTGTCGTCTTTGTACATTGTCGCCGCCAGTTGCAGTTGTTTAAGATTGCCTTGGCACTTGGCCCGCCAGGATTCCATTTTGGCCCGGCTCAACGCGGGGAGCAACAAGGCGGCCAGTATGGCAATGATCGCTATGACCACCAGCAACTCGATCAATGTGAATCCGCGCCGCCTGCCAGCAGCCCAACGTTCAGTCCGTTTGATAAACTCTTTCTTACGCATATTCGACCTTTTCAATGACTTCATCGCTGCCTCTAAGTCCGATGCATTCGGCCGGGGCGGTGATGCCGCCCCGGCCGCTCAAGCGCCAGTTGCCGCATCACGGCACGTGAACGCGATAAAATGCCGCGCTCCCGCTCACGGCGTTCGTGTAGGGCGACGTGGCGTCCGTCACATTAGTATAGACGCCCGTTACATTGGCTGACGCTTGCAGAACGCCGACGGGCCAAGTCAGGATAACATTGGCGCTCGATTTGGCAACGGTGAGCAGCGTCGCATCGGCATAATGACCGGTGATCTGCTGCGGGCTCAGAGCATAGTTGTAAACAGCCGTGTCATCCACCGTTCCCAGGAAGGTGCCGAAGGCCCCGTCGGTCCGCTGTCCAATGACGAAATTGGCGCCGTCAGCCGCGGCATCCGGTCCAGTAGTTATGGCCGCGTTCCCATCGGCGTTTATGCCGTCCCCGTTCGGAATGAATTGAAGGCCGGAGACCGGGTAGCTGCTCCTGAGTTCGCCGTTGATATACACGTTGAAGTTGATGGTATCGTCAGTGACCACCACGTAATACCACTTTCCGGCGACGAGTAGATTGTCATTAGCCGGATCGTCCGGGCCGGCGACAATGAATGCATTTGCAGGTTGGGGCACAAAGGCCAATGTGTCGCTGGGCTGCTGGTACATGTACCAACCGTTGTAAGCGTAAGGCCAACTGTTATACTCCGAGGACAGGACCACTCGATAGTCGCCGCCGTTGGCCCCCAGAGAAGAGGGCTGAATCCAGGTTTCCACCGACCACGCCGTGTCGGGATTGAGTTCCGGCGCCCATGGAACTTGAATGGTCGCGCCGCCGGCGAGCGTCACTGCCGTGTCCGCGCTGTGCGGAATGCCGGTGGCCGCGCCGTAACTGATGGTCCCCGAGTTGGGCGTATAGGCTCCATCGAAGCTGCCGACCGCGTCCTCGGCGAGGCTGCCACTGGTCTCGTCCAATCGCCAGAAGGCCACCGGGTTGTCCGCGGCGACGATCGCGCCATAGCCGGTCAGCGACACAGGAGGGTCCTGCCGGGTTTGCACAGTGAGAGTGGCGGCATTGCTCGAACTGGCAAACGGGTTGCCCACCAGGACGGAATAGATGTTTCCATTTTGTGACAGTTGCACGTTTGACAACCACAAAGTCTGGTTGGCGGCGGTCGGGTTGGCGGCGCTGAGAATGGGCGTAAACGTGGTGCCGCCATCGGTGCTGACCGACCACTGATAGGTTATCGGAAGGGCGCCATTGGCCGTGACATGAAAGGCGGCATGGCTTCCGACGTTGCGGGTAATCGAGCCGGGGGGAGCGAGGACGTTGAGGTTCGTCAGGACGGTCAGGGTCGCGACGATGCTCGTTTGCGAGCCGTACGCATTGCTGACTAGGACCGAGAATCCGAGACCGTTATCTTGCGGGTATTGCGCCAGCAACGAGTACGAGGCGGCAGTCGCCCCCGTAATCACCGTCCCGTTCGTGTACCATTGATAAAACAACGGCGCGGTTCCCTGGCCGACGGTGGTGAAGGTCGCAGTCGTCCCCGAGTAGTTCGTCGCCGGGACTGGCTCGGTGGCCACGGTGGCAGGGGTCGGAACAGCCCGGAACGAATTGGTGCCGATCGTGTAATGATTAAGAACCTGCGCGGCCGTCAGCACATAGGGATAAAAGGCGAATTCATCTACGCCGCCCACAAACGGATTCCAGGTCGCACCCTGCCCCGAGCCGATGTGCCCGTCCACGCCGGTTGCCGGAGAAAAGCCCGAGGCGCTGTACGGCCCATGCGACACGCCGTTGATGTAGAACATCGCGTTGGTACCGTCAAAGGTCGTGACCAAATGATACCATTGGAAAAAGGTGATGGGAAAATCGCCAAACCCTTGAAAGAGCGGAGGCCGCATGTCCAAATAAAAATAACAGGTGCTCCCGTTGCCGTCCCCGATGCCCGACACATAGATGTTCCATCCGTTGGGGTAGGCACACACCTCGAACGGCACGCCCCAGCCTCCGCTGGCTCCGTTGGCTGGATAAGCTGTCGGCTGGACCCACAACTCGGCGGAAAAAGTGCCGCTGGCCGGCGTCAGTCCCGCAGCGTTGGGGACATCAACATATCCATAGTCGGAGAGGCTCCCATTGTAGATTTGGAAAAAAATCGAGTTGGTGTCAATTCCCGGCAGCCCCAACAGCGGGGAGGTGTCCTCGCCATTATAGTTGTAAGTGCCGTTATTGCCATTGGTTGAGGAGTCCAGCGCCTCGGAGGGAAATCCCCCGTTGGTCGTTTCCTCGAACCGATAGTAGGCCGAGGGATTGTCCGCCAGGATTGTAGTGGGGTAGTCCGCGGCCTGGGCCGCGCCGATGGGCATGGCGAGCGCCGCCGCCGCCGCCGACAGGCGCCGCAGGAGCGAACAAGTCATTAGTTCACTTGATTTCATAATTAATGTAGTTAATGTTCTTCATTTCTGTTTTCAGCAACACGCCAGGTCATTTTCCGCTGCCACGCTTGCTGACGCTGGCCTTTTTTATCACAGCCCAATAATAATGCAATAAAAATTATTACAAATTTTTCTTGCCCTCTTCCGGCCTCTCCAATAGCCTTCCGGACAGGGACATGGATTGGAATGTCAAATCCCTCGGTGTGAGGGCGATTCTCGCCCTGCCGACAGGGGCGCGCCGGATATAACGCAAAACGGATCGTTTTTGAGAAGCGCCGAACTGCCAAAGCCATGCCCGAAACGAGCTGACCGATGAGACGGTGGCGAAATGTTGTTGTGATTGGGGCTGTTTGGCTGGCGGCCGCCTGCGGCGCCTGCGGCCAGACCTCCACGGCGGATGAGATCGTCTCTCTCCGTCAGTTGAAGAATCTGACGCCGGAACAGGCGGCGGCCGGACTGTCTGTGCGCATCAAAGGGGTTGTGGTCTGCCATGACGCCGGATGGCACCAATTGTATCTTCACGACGGGCGCGAGACGCTCTACTTTAACGCGGACGATTTCGCCGTTCAGCCGGCAAAGGGAGATTTGGTCGAGATCACGGGCAAAGCCCGCGGCACAAACGCGCTGGAAAACCCCAAGTTGGTGATTCTTGGCCCGACGGCCTTGCCGCCGGCCCGGCCTCTCGAACTCTCGGACCTGGGACTCGATCACGGCGAGTGGGTCCAGGTCCATGGCCGTGTGCTCTCGGCGGAATCCAGCCGCGGACGGCTGGCGTTGTTGCTGCATGAGAAAGGGCAAAACTGCCTTGTCTATCTGCTGGGCAGCCCGGCTACCAATGATTTCAAACAGTGGTTGGATTGTCGCGTCGAAGTGCGCGGCATCAACGCCAGCCGAATGGATGGCAACCGCCTGGAATCTGGCTTGTTATTCGCGCCCGGCCCGGACGAAATCAAGGTCCTTGAGCCGGCCGGCGTCAAACCGGCGCAGATTCCGGTGGTGTCCATTGGCAGTTTGCTCAACCGCCCGTTGGGATCGTGGACCAACCAGTGGGTGCATATCAACGGGTTGGTCGTCTCCTACCGCCCCGGCCAGTCCATCACGGTCAAAGACCCCACCGGTGTCATTCGGGCGCACGTCATCCAATTGACCGAGATTCGCGGCGACGAACGCGTGGATGTGTGGGGTCTGCTGGAAGCGGGGCCGGGAGAGGCCTTTCTGGACAACTCTTTCTTCGATGTGGCGCGCCCTCCTCCCCAACAGATGGGCGCCGCGTCTCCGCCGGCGCCCCTGTCCAGGGTCGCACGGCTTCCCTCCGTTCTGACGCAAGTATCGGACATATTGAAATTGCGCCCCGAGGAAGCGGCCCAACAACTGGCCGTTCGCTTGCAGGGCGTCATCACCTACGCCGACCCACAATGGCGCAACGGCTTTTTTCAGGACCGGGGAGAGGCGATTTATGTGGACCTGGACCCTCTCCAAAAGCATGTCCAATCCGGGCAATGGGTCGAACTGACGGGCCGAACCAGTCCCGGCGGTTTCGCCCCGGAAGTTCTTAGCTCGGAGATCCAAGTCCTGGGCCGGACCAATCTGCCCACTCCCGCGCAGGTGGATTTGGAGGATCTGGCCAACGGCCGTTTCGATTCGCACTGGGTCGAGATGGAAGGACTGGTCCGGCGGGTGGACGAGTTGTCGGGGCACGTCAGTTTGAGCCTCATGACGCCCAAAGGCCGTTTCAAGGCCATCATTCCAGGGTTTGAAAACAAACCGCTGCCGATCCACTTGATTGACGCCCTGGTCAGCGTGCAAGGGGCTTGCACATCGGAATTAAACGTGCGCCGGCAACTGAGCGGCATCACTCTGCATGTCCCCGGTTTGGAGCAGATCAAAGTGCTCGAACCGGCTCCCGCCGATCCTTTCGCCATCGGGACGACCCGCATCGAGGCGGTGGCCACCTTCGATCCGGACCGGTTCGCGGGCCGGCGCGTTAAGATTCAAGGAGTCGTTACCCTCCGGCTGATCGGAGGAGGGTTCATTCTCCAGGACCCCTCGGGCGGCATGCGCGTGCTGACCCGCCAGACCAACGAAGTCCAGTTGGGCGATTTGGTCGAAGCGATTGGATTTCCGGCCATCGGCGATTTTTCCCCCTACTTGGAGGAAGCGGCCTTCCGCACCCTTGGCACCGGGCTTATGCCCGCTCCCAAGCCGGTCACGGCCGAGCAAATTCTGCTGCACGGAACCAACGACGCGCAAATCCTCACGTTGGATGCCCAACTGTTGCAAAGCGTGCCCCGCTCGGCCAATCCCCAAATGGTTTTGCAGGCCGGCCCGATTATCTTCACCGCCCAACTGGAGCCGCAAGCGCGGCGCCAGGAAATTCCGCATCTGGAGTCGGGCTGCCGGCTGCGCCTGACGGGTGTCTGTTCCATCCAGGGCGGGGAGGGCCATGAACCGCGCTCCTTCCGCTTGCTCCTGAGGGATGGGCGCGACGCCCAATTATTGGAGTCCCCTCCCTATTGGACGGCCCGGCGCTCCTTCATGCTGGCCGGAGGGATGATGCTGGCGGTCTCCGCCGCGCTGGGATGGGTGGCGTTGCTGCGCCGCCAGGTCAGAAACCAGACCAAGGTCATCCGCCAAAAACTGGAGGACGAAGCGGCGCTGGAAGAGCGCTATCGGGAGCTTTTCGAGAACGCCACAGACATGCTCTACACGCACGATCGGGAAGGCCGGATCACCTCTGTCAATCAAACCGCCGAACGCCTTTTGCAAAGGTCTCGAACCCAACTGCTGGGCCGCAACATCCTGGACTTTGTGGCCGAGGAACAACGCGCCTCCGCCCGCCAGTGGATGGAGCGTTTGCTCAAAGGCGCACCCATGCCCGACATGGAATGGGACGTCCTGGCCGCCTCCGGCGAACGGGTCAAACTGGAAATCAGCGCCCGGTTGATCGAGCGGGACGGACACGAAATGGAACTGGAGGTCGAAGGCATTGCCCGCGATATCACCGAACGCAAACGGCTGGAGCGGGAGATACTCGAAATCAGCAATCGCGAGCAGCGGCGCATTGGCCACGATTTGCATGACGGCGTTTGCCAGCAACTGGCCGGCATCGCCTTCCTGACTTCGACCCTCGCGGAGGAATTGGCCGAGGAAGGCGTCCCTCATTCCTCCCAGGCCGAGAAGATCAGCGGCATGGTCAATCAAGTCATTGACCAAACCCGCGGCGTCGCCCGCGGGTTGTTCCCGGTGCGATTGGACGAAAAGGGCTTGGTGGCGGCGTTGGAGGAACTGGCCTCCAATGCCAGCGAAGTCTTCAAGATCAATTGCCGCTTTGTCGCCGATGGCCCGCCTTTGACCGTTGAGAATGAAATTGCGCTCCATTTGTATTACATCGTGCTGGAGGCGCTGGCCAACGCCGCCAAACACAGCGGCGGCTCCAACGTGGACCTGTCCCTTCAACCCTCGGGCGACCGCTGGCTCTTAAGCATCCGGGATGACGGCGCCGGCTTCTCGCTGCCGGTTCGCAACCAGCAAGGCATGGGCTTGCGCATCTTGCACTACCGGGCGCGGGTCATCGGCGCGACTTTGACCTTGCATAGCCAGCCGGGTTCGGGCACGACTGTCCAATGTCTTTTCCTGCCCGTTTCGCGCGAATTGCCGCCCGGCGGCGGGCCTCGCGGCCGGCGGGAGGAACCGAGTCCGGTGGAAAGGACTCAGCCCTGATCTTCTATGAGGAAACCGTCAGCAGAGAAAAGCCGCATCCTTATCGTTGACGACCATCCGTTGTTCTGCGAAGGCCTGCGCCGCATGATTGACCGCCACCCCTCCCTGGCCGTCTGCGGCCAGGTCCCCGACGCCGCCTCAGCCCTCAAGGCAGTGGCCGAACTGAAGCCGGACCTGGTCTTGGTTGACATCTCCCTGGAGGGAACCAACGGGATTGATCTGATCAAGAGCCTCAGAGCCAGATACGGGGAGCTGCCTATCCTGGTCGTCTCCATGCACGAGGAATCTCTCTATGCGGAGCGCGCCCTGCGGGCCGGCGCCCAGGGTTACATCATGAAAAACCAGCCCATTCAAATCGTGCGCGCCGCCATTTTCAAGGTCCTGGGCGGGGATATCTTTCTCAGCGAGAAAATGTCCACTTCGGTCCTCGCCAGGCTGTTTCTGGGCAAAAAGGAGCAGCCCCTCTCTCCCATCGAGCAGTTGAGCGACCGCGAATTGGAAGTCTTTCAGATGCTCGGAGAAGGAAAATCCTCCCGCCAGATCGCCGAAGCGCTGGACTTATCCATTCCGACCATCCATTCGTTCCGAAATCGCATCAAGGAAAAGTTGCAGTTCAAAAACTCGACCGAACTGGTCCTCCACGCCATGCAATGGGTGCGCGAACGGGTCGGCAGTTCCTGACAACGCCAAGGGTTCCGCCAACATGCCCCCGCTGGTCCGATTTCAACGCTGTTTGGAGCTGGCCCGTTGCCTGTTGGTCGGCTTGCTGGCCTGCCTTGTGGCGCCGGCGGCACGGGCCGATTTGTGGGTCACCGGTTATTATCCCGGCTATGACTCGGGTCGCATGGCGCCCTCCAACATTGATTTTACCCTCGTCACCCACGTCATTCACTTTGCGCTCGTGCCTCAATCCGACGGCTCGCTCGACAGCGCCGAGTACAGTTTGAGCGCCGCTGCCTGCGCCAAGCTGGTGGGATTGGCCCACGGCGCCGGAAGAAAGGCTCTGGTTTGCGTCGGCGGCGCCGGCTCAGAGAGCGATTTTTTGGGCGCCACCACTTCTGCCAACCTGGGCCTTTTCGTCACCAACGTCATCAACTTCATGTCGGACAATGGATACGACGGGGTGGACTTGGATTGGGAACCCTTCAACTCGGCTGACAGCGCCCAATACACCAATCTGGTCAATGGCCTGCGGGCCGCGCTCGACGGCTTTGGCACGCACAAACTGCTCACGGTGGCCGCGCCCGCCTACGCCGAATACGGCGATTCTCCAACGGCCGAATTCACCATGCTGGCTTCCGTTCAGGGCCAATTCGATCAAATCAACATCATGACTTACGATCTGTCCGGCCCTTATTCGGGCTGGGTGACTTGGTTTAACTCGCCCATTTACGACGGCGGCTACACTTTTCCAAGCGATCCCTCCGAACTGGTTCCCTCGATCAACGGCGCGGTCTCCAATTTTGTCAACAACGGCGTCCAGCCCGGCAAATTGGGAATCGGCCTGCCCTTTTACGGCTACATCTGGACGGGCGGACCGGGCATGACGCAGCCGCGCCAAGGCTGGCCCACCAACAATGTGCCGACGGACTCCGCTGTCACCTACGCCGACATCATGGACAACTACTACCAAAGCAATCTCTATCATTGGGACAACACCGCGCAAGCCGCTTTCCTGAGCATCACCAACAGCCCCGCATCCAACGACATGTTTATTTCCTACGATGACACGCACGCCTGCCAGGCCAAAGTGAGCTACGCGCGCAATCTCCACCTGGGCGGCCTGATGATCTGGGAATTGAGCCAGGACTATTTTTCAACCCAGCCGGCCGGAGCGCGCGCGCCATTGATTTCGGCGTTGAAGCAGGCGCTGGCGACGCCGGACATCACCGCCATCCAATGCGGCGCGACCAATGTCAATTTGAGTTTCACCAGCCTCCCGCTGGGCTTGTATCGCGTTCAATGGTCCAGCAATCTGGCCGCGGCGCCCTGGAATACGCTGACCAACAACGTGGCGGGCACAGGAACAAACATCCAGATCACCGACCCCACGCCGCCCATCCTGCCCGCGCGCTTCTACAGAATTCAGACCCCGCCATGATAAGACCAACTCATCATGCTCATCTTTGACGCCCACCTCGACCTGGCCATGAACGCGATGGAATACAATCGCGACCTCCGCCTGCCCCTGGACGAAATCCGCCGGCGCGAAAAGGGACTCCAGGACAAACCGGATCGCGGCAACGGCGTGGTCTGTTTCCCCGAAATGCGCCGCGGCCAAGTCGGCTTGTGCGTCGCCACCCAACTCGCCCGCCACTCCAAGCCCGGCAACCCGCTCCCAGGCTGGCAGTCGCCCGAGCAAGCCTGGGCGCAGACGCAGGGTCAACTGGCCTGGTACCGCGCGATGGAACAAGCGGGCGAACTGGTTTCCATTCGCACGCGTGCGGATTGTCAAAAGCACGCCGCCCTGTGGCAATCGTTGGATGAAAATCAGACCCCGCCGCCCATTGGCTGCATTTTGAGTCTGGAGGGCGCTGATTCGCTCGTCACATTGCGCCATTTGGAAATCGCCTTCGCATCGGGACTGCGCGCCCTCGGCCCCGCCCACTACGGCCCCGGCGTTTACGCTCAGGGCACCGACGCCGCCGGCGGTTTGGGCCGGCGCGGAAAAGAGTTGCTGGCCGAGATGGATCGCCTCGGCATGATCTTGGACGTGACGCATTTGTGCGATGAGTCCTTCTGGGATGCCTTGGACCTTTTCAAGGGGCCGCTCTGGGCCAGCCATTCCAATTGCCGCGCCCTGGTTCCGCACCATCGCCAACTGAACGACCGCCAAATCAAGGCCCTCATTCAACGCGGCGCCGTCATCGGCAGCGCACTGGATGCTTGGATGATCCTTCCACGCTGGGAGCGCGGCAGAACGACCCCCGCCGCCGCCGGCCTCAAGCTCGAACACATCATCGCGCATATTGACCACGTATGCCAGTTGGCCGGCAACGCCGCCCACGCCGGCATCGGTTCCGACCTCGACGGTGGCTTCGGCCTTGAGCAAACGCCGCAAGACGTGGCCACCATCGCCGACCTCCAGCTCCTGCCCGAACTGCTGCGCACCCGCGGCTTCACGCAGGAAAATGCGCAGTCCGTCATGCACGGCAACTTCCTCCGCTTCCTGCAAACCGCCTTACCTTGACTGGATTAGCCGGACGCCCATCCGCAAAACCAGAAACCTACAATCGCCATTCCTTCTCCTCGAAGATCCGCCAACGTGTCCGCCATAGTAATAACAGCGGCGGAAGCCTGGCGGCGGCGGACGGGAGAAGGTGAGGATGAGGGCGAGCCAAAAAAACAACCCTCCCATTTCAATTCCCTGTGACTATTCACCTCACAGCGTCGGTTGCAAACGATGGGACAGCATCCCAAACGGTGGGGTGAGACTCCGTCAAACGCTGACTAAACCGTAACGATGCAGTTGCGCGGGGAGAGTTCTGAGTTGGTCCGTCAAGGATTTTTTGAAAGTTATTCACAGGTTGAAGTGGGTTGAGTTTTCAAGGCTTTGTCTGACTCTTCCTTGGCCTTCTGAGCCCATTTGTCGAATTCTTGTTGTGAGTTGTTCCGCTCGCTGTAGTATGGGCTTGCAATTGGTGTTGAGGTGGCGGGAATTAGTTTCAACTTTGGTTATTTAGTTATTTAGGTATCCTTATGAGGACTGTCTTTCTCTGGCTTTGTTTGGCTCTGGTTGTGTCTATTCATGCTGAGTCCTTCTTGGTGACGGATCCCACGGATTCCACCAACGTGACGAGTTTGCGTGGTGCCATTATTGCCGCCAACGCCCTTGGCGGCGTCAACACCATTGTTCTTTCGAATGCGGTTTATCGTTTGACCATTTCCAACGCTTCCGCGGCTACGGGCTTTGCTGGCGCTTTGGCGGTAACCAATGGTGACCTTCTTATCGTTGGGTCCTCGAATCCAACGGTTGTCATTGACGCTTCTGCATTGGGAGACCGCCTTTTTGACGTGTCTTCCAACGCTCAGCTTACGTTGGTTGACCTTGTTCTGACTTCCGGTTCTCCTGCTGCGGGCCAGCCAGGGGGCGGTATTTATAATTCGGGCACCTTGACCTTGGAGAATTGCGTGCTCGTCGGCAACGTTAGTGGTGCTGATGGCGGCGGCCTCTACAACGTTGGCTTTGCAACGCTGTCTGGTTCTTTGGTGAAGTCCAATTCGGCCGCCGCCGGTGACGTTGGCCTTGATGGCGGCGCTGGCGGCGGCATTTATAATGCCGGCGATTGTGTCGTCGTCGGCTCCGTTTTGGCTGGTAATTATTCCGGATCGGGTGGACAGGGCACCTATTTTTCTGGGGATGGCGGCGGCGGCGGGAGTGGTTCGGCCGTTTACAACTCCGGCCTGCTTTCGCTGGATACCTGCGTTGTTCTGAGTAATTTCTGCGGTTCAGGTGGCAGTGCTGGCTACGCCTACGGCAACGGCGGTTATGGGGGTAGCGGTGCTATAGCTAACGCCAGTACATTGGTCATGGCGAATTCCCTTTTGGCAGTTAACGTTGGCGGTGTTGGGGGCCGGGGTTCCATTAATGGCGGTCCTAGTGGCCAAGGTGGCGACGGCGGTGCTTTGTACAATTTTGGGCCGGCCGTTTTGTCTGCCTGTTTGATTAGTAACAATGTTTCCGGCCAGGGCGGTCCAGCCTACAATTATAACAATGGTGGGGTTGGTGGTGACGGTGGGGGCGTGTTCAACGCTTCGTTCCTTCTTTTGTCCAACACCGTTGTCTGCTCGAATTGGACAGGGGCCGGTGCTGATGGTTCCTACTCGGGTGGCGCCGGCGGCAGTGGTGGTCACGGAGGCGGGGTCTATAACAGTGGGGATGCTTTATTCTTTTCCAGTTCTGTCTTGGCTAATGCCGTTGGTAACACTGGCTTGGGTAATCTGGCCACCGATGGCGGCGATGGTGGTGGTCTCTGGAACTCCGGCACCATGACTCTTTTTGGCTCCACGATTGCCTCAAACGCCGCGGGCAGCGGAGCCCTGGAGTTTTTTTCTTCGCTGTGGGGAGGCACTGGCGGTAATGGTGGCGGCGTTTATAATACCGGTTCTCTGGCTTTGACCGAATGCACCATTGCTGGCAATTCTGCCGGTGCGGGCGGTGGAGGCACCAACCAAATCATTGGCTTTGCGTCCAACGCAGGGTCGGGTGCCCCAGGTGGCAACGGCGGTGGAATCTGCAATCAGGCGGCCCTCAGTTTGGTGGCTTGTACGGTCAGCGGCAACGCTGCGGGGACTGGCGGTGCTGGGGCTGGTGGTGGCTATCTTGACCCCGGCGGAGGTTCAGGCGGTGTCGGCGGTGATGGTGGGGGTATTTATGCGGCTGCCAATTCCACGGCCCTTTTGTGGAATTCTTTGGTTGCCCTCAATTCTCCGGGTTTGGGGGGTGCGGCCGGCATTGGCAGCCCCGATGGCAGTCCTGGCGCTACGAGTTCCACGCCGGATCTTTCAGGCGTTTTCGTTTCGCAAGGGTTTAATTTGGTTGGTGCCTGCACCACCACAAACGGTATTGTTCCCGGCGTTAAGCAAGACATTTCGGGGACCATTGCTACTCCGCTTGATCCTCGTTTGGGTTCTCTGCAACCGAACGGCGGTGCGACGCTTACTTTCGGCCTTCTCCCTGACAGCCCTGCAATTGATGCCGGGGATGACAGCTTATTGAGTTCCCCTCTCAATTTGGCGCTCGACCAGCGCGGGCAACCTCGTTTGTCTGGTGCTCATGTTGACATTGGGACCGTCGAGTACAATGGCATGATCGACGGCGTGGTCATGCCTCCTCGCCTTACCGGCGCGGTCTCTGCCAGTCCCGGTATGCAGTTTTGGTTTAATGGCTGCCCTGGTTTGACCTATTCTGTTTGGGCTTCCACGAACCTTGCCACTTGGTTTTCCGTCGGTTCTGCTTCCGAAGTTTCCTGCGGGTGGTTTTTTTATGGGGATTCGGGGGGATACAGTCATCTTTTTTATCAGGTTCGATATCCCTAGTATTACTCTGTTAAGTTGCAGGCATGTTTACCCCGGTGAAAGCGGGATGGAAAGTGAACATCGTTCACCGAGATTACTCGACAGAGTAATACTAGCTCGCTCTGAAAAGGCTAGATGAGTGCTGGCGGCATAGTTCAAAGGGGTCCTATAATTATGACAGTGGACGTTGAAAACCAGCGGCCGGCCGTGCAACGCGCCGCAGAAAACACTGCCACCTACACGTACGACCTGATTGGACGGGTGGTGGGCGATGCGGCTTCGGAGGGAACCAGCAACCGCTTGAACGAGCAGCTTCACTACGGCTTTGAACCGGCCGGAAACCCGAATTACCGGATGAACAACACCAACGGCGGCAGATTGACCGTCATGGGCACGGCCACGTCACCCGCCACATTAGTCGCAAAAAGCACAGAAAGCCAGTTGTGATCGGCAGACTATGTGCTTGGACTATTTTTCAACGCGAAGCGGCTGTGAGCAGGCTGAGAACCCAGGGAAAACAACCATGATTTGTCATTCGCGGGCAACCAGGGCAAAGCGCAGCC
>Ga0326727_10007534_pt1 | contig 28669 bp, 22 predicted proteins | sample MB2enrmetagenome_FD_207643 | JGI IMG/M metagenome (GOLD analysis project Ga0326727, IMG submission 207643) | Lab enriched peat soil microbial communities from McLean, Ithaca, NY, United States - MB29MY | ecosystem: Environmental > Terrestrial > Soil > Wetlands > Peat | place: USA: New York... | reverse complement strand
AAAAAGCAGATTCAGCCTCGACAGCGTTTAGAACGGATTCAGCTTGGAGAAGCCCTTCTTCTTTTTCTTCTTGCTGGAGGACTCGTCGCTCAGGTCGGCCTTGGGCTTCTTTTTCGCGGCAGCAGCGAGGGCAGCGGCCGAGCCGGGCTTGACGTCATTAACCTGGTCGGGAGGCTCGACCGGTTTTTCCGCGGCAGGTATGACGGTGTTATCAGGGCCCACCGGCTTGAGGAAGGCTTCGGTATTGGCTGCGGAAGGGCTGGATGGCGCACTCACCACCTGGACACCCAGGCCGGTGCCACCCGCGGGCCCTGCTCCCTGCAAGGGGGCCTGCGAAGGCTGGTCGCTGCGCGGTGGCTCATTGACGGCCGAAGGTGTCAGCACCACGGACGTGGAGGCGGGCTTGCCGGCACTGACGGCGGCGTTAAAGAGCGCAAGATTCTGCTTGGTCACCGCGGGCGCGGTAACGCGCTGCGGGTCTTCCAGTGTAGGTTCGCCCACGTGCACGGCCTCGACCACCATGGGTCCGTGCCGGATGATGTCGAAGGTTTTATCGGTGAAGCGCAAGGGTTGACGACTGCGCTCCTCAGCGTCACTCTCGGCCAAGGCTTCCTGGGTAGGCTCGGGAATGGGGCGGTTCATGGCCACCAGCCGGTCGCGGGCATCGTCTACGTGGGGGGCCATCGGATAGCGGGTGATGACATTGGCGTAGGCTTCGGCGGCCTTGTTCTGATACTCGGCGCGCATCCGCTCCCGAACTGCGGCAGTAAGACTAGAAGAAGACTGGATCGAGCGGGCTTCGCCGGCGTAGCAATCGCCGATGGCCAGCAGCGCCAGATCGCTCTTCGAATAGAGCGGGTAGGTGTCGACTACGGTCCGCAGGCGGGCAATGGCGGCAGCGTAATCTTCCTGGCTCTCATAGTAAAGGCCGATCTGCGTTTCACGCTCGGCCAGAACCTCCTGCACGTCGCGCAGTTTCTGCTTGGCGCGAGGGACCAACTTCGAGTCCGGAAACTGGTTGATCATCGTCCGGTACTCCTGCTCGGCGCGCAGGGCGTTGGTGTAGTCGCGATCGGGCTTTTCCATCTGCTGGTAGAAGATGTCGGCTACCTTCATCTGCGCCTCGGCGGCCTCCGGAGCGTTGGGGAAGAAGGTGATGAAGTCCTTGTACTCAGTCTCGGCCTGGGTGAAGGCCGCCGTACCGCCCTCTTTGAACCAGGTGTCGCCTACGGCCAGCTTGGCGCGCATCCGGTACTCAGAGTCGGGATAGGTGTTGAGCATGGTCTGCAAGTCGAGCCGCGCCACGTCATAGCGGCCCTTCTTCATGGCGGTCATGGCCTTGTCGAAGAGCTCCTTGTCAGGCTGCCGGGATTTCACGTTGGCCAGCGGGTTGGCGCTCAGATCCTGATTCTTCTTGTGCTTGGGCTGCTTTTCCCTGGCCTGGGCCGAAACTGCGCCCAGCATCAGAGCCGCCAAAGCGACCGCAACAATCTTCCTGCTCAACCGGTTCATAACCCCTCATTGCGGCTTGCCGCCCGTCGACGGCCGAAAGCCTGTTTCCTGCAAAAAAAATCAGCTTCGTGCTGCTAGCTTCTAGCTTTTCGTTCCCGCGCCCAAGACCTTTTGTCCCTGTTGCTTAGAGGCTTGCTGGGATTTTCGCAGCTAAAAGGTATCCCGTCATTCCCCCGCGGCCTGGCGGGCCAGGGCTAGCAGCGCGCGGGCATTCTCTTCCGGGCGTCCAGCGCCAAAAATGGCGTTGCCGGCCACCAGCAGATCCGCTCCCGCCTGGACGATGCGGGCCACAGTCTCGCAAGTCACGCCGCCATCCACTTCGATTCTAAATGCCAGTCCCAGTTCCTGGCGCAACTGGACCAGCCGCCTGATCTTATCCAGCGAGAATTCAATGAATTTCTGCCCGCCGAAGCCCGGATTCACGCTCATCACCAGCACATGGTTGACCATGGGCAGGATCTCCGTCAGCAGATCGACGCGGGTGGCCGGATTGACCACCACCCCCGGCTTCATGCCGTGGTGGGCAATCAGTTCCAGCGAGCGGTGCAGGTGGCGGCAGGCCTCGTAGTGGACACTCACCCAGTCGGCCCCGGCCTCGGCAAAGGCGGGAATGAACTCGTCCGGGTTCTCGATCATCAGGTGGCAGTCGAGCGGCAGCCGGGTCACCTTGCGCAGGCTCTTGACCACCACTGGCCCGATGGTGATGTTGGGCACAAAATGGCCGTCCATCACATCCACGTGAACGACGGAAGCGCCGCCTTGGCTGGCCGCGGCAATCTGGTCGGCCAAATGGGCGAAATCAGCAGAAAGAATCGATGGAAGCAGCTCAACCATAGGCTTTTGGGCGCGTCTCCTTGCCCCGTCAGTGTATCAGCGCCGGGGCGCGGGAGTCTGCGGACTCAAGAACTCTACGGCAGTTGAGAGTTTCGGCAAGGGTGCCCGCGACGCTTTCGAGAACCGATTGCCAGTCGCCGGCCCTCGGCTGGCGGAAGAGGCACAGAGTAGGGTACCAGGGGCTTTCCGAGCGCTTCTCAAGCCAGCGCCAGTCGGCGGCGAAGGGCAGCAAAATGCAATCTCTGGCCCGCATGGCCGGGATTTCGTCGCGGCTGTGGATGCGCCAGAGGTCAAGAACCATCGGCAGCAGGGCTGGATACTGGAGGGTCAGATCGGCAGGTTTCCCCGTCAGGTTACGCGGTATGATTTCCGGCGATCAGCATTTTTCCCGCAACTCGCCCCACGCCGCGCAGCAGCGCCTTCAACGGCCAGCGGCCATCGGCGTCGGGGAAGAAGATTTCACCCTCACGGCGGGCTTCGGGGCGGTAGTACCAGCGCTTTACGAGCGCCAGATAGCCTTGGCGGAGGGTGGCCGATGGGGCTTCAGAGTCCTCTGCCAGCGCGGCCAGCGCCGCCTCCATGCGGGCTTCGAGTGTGCCGCGGGCGAGCTTGGCGGGCTGATTGCTCACAATTTCAGAGCAATCTGGAACAGCAACCGCATCTCCCAGGAAATGTTCCTCCGGGGCTGAAGCCCCTCCAGATTTTGTTGCGTTGATGCACGGGCTTAAGCCCGTGCCCTCCAGGAAAGCAATTTGATTCTTTGTTTGCTCGGAGTCTTCCGCCTCCGGAATAGCTTCAACCGCCATCGGGTGCGCAAACAGCGAAGTGGAGCCCGAGTGCTCGTTCTGGATTCTCATGCCCAGAGTCGAAAATCCGGCCGGTCCGGTCAGAGAGCCGTTTTCATAGAGGAAGATGGCTACCTCGCCAGGGTTAGCCGAGGCTTGCAGTATGACTGCCCGAAGCCGCGAGAGCGGGCGAACCAACTCTGGGGCCAGAGCCCGGATGCTCTCGACGCTGGTAACCTGCGCGTGCAGAGCGGCGGCGGCCTCGAATTCCAGCCTTGCCGAGGCCTCGTCGCGCTGGGCCCGCAACTGCACCAGCCGGCTCTCGCCGCGCGTGGCCAGAAAACGTTCGACCGCCGCGGCTTCTTCGCTGTAGCGCTCGCCGGTGCAGCCCTGGTAGCAGGGCGCGAGGCACATCTTCATTTCCGCGTAGACGCAACCAGGGTGAGTGGGGTTAGGGTCCAGATCGCCGGTGCAGCGGCGCAGCAGGAAAAGCTTGAGCGCCTCGTCAGCAAAGCGTTCGGCCGCCGCGCGCGACGGAAACGGCCCGTAGGCCCAGTTGGCCTCGCGCTGGCTGGGGCGGTGAGTGACGGTAATGCGCGGGTAGGGATTGCCGCCCAGAAAGCGCACAAAGGCCGGGGCCCGCAGGTGCATCCGTTCCAGGGCTTTCGCGCCGTGTATTTTCTCAAGCAGTTCAAACTGGACCAGGAGCAACTCGAACTCCGAGCCGGTCAGCCGCCAGCAAATCCTCCGCACCCGCCCGGCCAGTTGCAACCGCCGCGGATGGCTGGCCGAGGGCTGAAGCAGCCGGGCAAGTCTCGCTCTCAGGTTGGGCGTGCGGCCAATGTAGGGCTCGGCGTGAGCCTCCGCGCCCCGCCCCACGGACGAAGACCCGTCCGTGGGAACCCCGTCAAAGCAGAGCGCGAAGACCGCGGAAGTGGCTGGCAGTTGCATCAGCGCGGCTGCGGCGTTGGCCGGATCGAAGGGCAGCGATTGTAGTAGAAGTTCACTTGCCACAGCCGCCCTCCCCCTTTATTCCAAGCCAAAACTCGGCACGTACTCACTCTCCCGCAATCGTCATGCCGTCGATGCGCAGCGTGGGCGAGGCCGCCGCGCCGCGAAACTCCAGATCGTTGCCGATGGCGGCCACGTTCTTGAGCATTTCGGCCAGATTGCCGGCGATGGTGACCTCTTCGACAGCGTACGTCAGCGCGCCGTTTTCGATCCACAACCCGGTCGCGCCGCGCGAGTAGTCGCCGGTGACGGTGTTGACGCCAAAGCCCATCAGGCTGGTGACGTAGAGCCCGACAGGAACGGCGGCGATGATCTGCTCGGGAGTCAGTGTTCCTGGCTTCAGGTAAAAATTACCGCAGCCGATGCCCGGCGTGCCGGCCAGGCTGCGCGCGGCGTTGTGGGTGGATTTCATCCCCAGCTTGCGCGCCGTGTAGGTGTTCAGCAGGTAGTTGCGCAACACGCCCCGCTCGACCACCACCGTGCGCCGCGTAGGCAGCCCCTCGCCGTCAAAGGGAGTCGTTCCGAAGCCGCCCATTCCCGTCGGCAGCAGCATCGTGTTGTCGTCGATGACCGTCAGGGAAGGCGCGGCAATCTGTTCGCCCAGTCTCCCCGCCAAAAACGACGCGCCGCGCCAGATGGCGTCGCCCGAAACGGCCTCGAAGATCGTGCCAATCAGGGAGCGCGCCACCTCCGGCGCAAAGACGATGGGAACCTGCTGCGTCGGCACGCGCCGCGCGCCCAGCCGCCGTAGTGCCCGCCGCGCCGCCTCCCGGCCGACGGACTCGGGCGAATCGAGGTCAGCCAGCCGCCGCGCGCTCGACCACCAGCCGTCGCGCTGCATCTGCCCGTTGGCGTCTACGGCTACTGGAGCCGCCGAAACTCCCGCGTAGCTCGACCGGTAGCCGCCCACAAAGCCGCGCGAGTTGGCCAGCGCCTTGCGCCCTGTTGCCGCCTCGAAGCTGCCCCCGTCGGAGTTGGTAAGGCGCGGGTCGGCTGCGAGCGCGGCTGCCTCGGCACGCCGCGCCCACTCGATGCGTTCCGTGCCGGGCAGCGAGTACACATCCTCGTCGTACAGGTGAAGATCGCCGGGAAATGCACCGAATTCCTCTTTCTCCGGCAGGCCGCTGAAGGGGTCTTCCTCGGTGACCTTGGCCAGCTCGAGCGCGCCCTCGACAAGCTGTGAGATTCCCTCCGCCGTCAGATCGCTAGTCGAGGCCGAGGCCGACCGCTGGCCTAGAAAAACCCGCAGTCCGAGCCCGCGCGAACCGGACTCTTCGAGCGTCTCTACCTTGCCCATGCGCACTCTGACCGAGAACTCATCGCCCTCGCGCGCCACGGCTTCGGCGTCCGTGGCGCCGGCTTTCATAGCCTTTGCCACCACATCGGCTGCCAGGGATTCCAGGTCAAGAGCGGTCAGATCGGGTTGCATCGCGGTTTCGGACATAGCTCAACAGTACCAAAAGGCCGCGCCGACCGGCAGCCCGCGCTCTGCGAATCGCCCCCAGCGTTGCCCCGCTGGTCGTACGGTTCAGCTTGCCGGCCGCGCCTCGTGAAAATGCCGCCAGATGGCCTCGGCGGTTTTGCTCGGGACGACGGCGGCTAGCGACGTGGCGGTAGCTTGCTGCACGTCGCGCAAGCTGCCGAAGTGGGTTAGAAGGCGCTGGCGGGTTTGCCGTCCTACGCCGGGGATCTCCAATAGCTCCGAATCGCGGTCGCGCATGGCTCGGCGCTGGCGATGGTAGCCGACGGCGAAGCGGTGGCTCTCGTCGCGGATGAGCTGGATCAGGTGCAGTACCGGCGAGCGGCGGTCGAGGACGATGGGCTCGTCTTCGTTGCCGTAGAGGTAGATGATCTCCTCGCGCTTGGCGATCGAGGCCAGCGGCTGCGAGGTCAGGCCCAGGGATTCGAGGGCCTCGGCGGCGGCGTGAAGCTGGCCCAGGCCGCCATCGACGAGGATGAGCGAGGGCAAAGTGCGGGGTTCTTTTGATTTCGAGGATCGTCCCTCAGGGGCTAAAGCCCCTTCCTTTTCTACGGCCTTTGCGGCACGACTGAAGTCGTGCCCTTTCAAGGCATCGGTTTCGTGGCTCTCATCCAAGAGGCGGCGGTAGCGGCGCGTGACCACCTCGCGCATTGAGGCGAAATCGTCCACGCCGAGGACGGACAGCAGCTTGAACTTGCGATAGGCCTGCTTGTTCATCTTGCCGTCCTCCCAGACCACCAGCGAGGCCACGGTTTCAGCTCCCTGAAGGTGCGAAATGTCAAAGCACTCGATGCGGCGAGGCAGTTCGGGGAGCATCAGCGTGTCGGCCAGCGCCTCCTGAATGGCCTTGCGCGAGGGCTCAAGGACGCGGAAGCGCTGGATGTAGGATTGCTTGGCGTTCTGTCCGGCCAGATCGACCAGGGAGCGTTTTTCGCCGCGCTGCGGGACGGCGATCTCGATGCGATGGCCGGCGCGTTCGCTGAGCAGCGCGGCCAGGGACTCGCGGTCGTCGAAATCGGCCGGGACGAGGATCGAGCGCGGGACGTAGTGCTGGTCGATGTAAAGCTGCTTGAGCAGGGCAGAGAAAAGCTGGCCCGCGTGGAAGGAGGGGTCTGACTTCGTAGTCTCCCAGGTCCCAGAATCGGGACCTGGGGCACCCGGGGTTTGGGGCATGCAGGCATTCGCTTCGGGCTCTGCGGCTTCGATCAGCTCCGGCAGGTCTTCCCAGAAAAACTCGCGGCGGTCGACGATCTTGCCGGCGCGGAGATGGAAGAGGTTGACGGCCACGGCGCCGGCTTCGTAGTGGTAGCCGAAGACGTCGGCGTCGTCGTCCAGCCCGGCGGTGGCCATGCGCTGCTTTTCCTGGAGCTGGCGGACGGTGGAGATCTGGTCGCGCAGGCGGGCGGCGGCTTCGAAGTTCTCGGCCTCGGCGGCAGCCACCATGCGCGCCGTCAGGGTGCGTTCGAGTTCGGTGTGGCGGCCTTCGAGCAGCAGTTGCGTGTCGTGGAGAGCGTTTTTGTAAAGCTCCGGGGTGGTAAGGCCCGCGACGCAGGGGCCGAGGCAGCGGTGAATATAGTACTGCAGGCAGGCGCGGGGATGATAGCGGGAGAGATCGACCTTGCAACTGGGAATGAGAAAGCTGCGGTGGATCAGCTCAACGACGCGCCAGGCCAGGCTGCCGGGAAAGTAGGGGCCGTAGTAGGCCGCGCCGTCCTTCAGCAGGCGGCGAGTGACAAAAACCTTGGGAAAGCGGTCGGCCATGGTCAGCTTGACGTAGGGGTAGCTTTTGTCGTCCTTGAGCAGTATGTTGAAGCGCGGCCGGCGCTCCTTGATGAGGTTGGTTTCGAGAGCCAGCGCCTCGCTCTCGTTGCCCGCCAGAATGTAGCCCAGATCGACGGCCTCGCGCATCAGCGAGCCGGTTTTGGCGTCGGCCTGCGAGGCCTCCAGCAGATAAGAGCGCACGCGCGCGCGCAGATTCTTGGCCTTGCCTACATAAATGACCTCGCCCTCGGCGTTTTTGTAGAGGTAAACGCCGGGATCGGTGGGCAGGGTGCGGATTTTCTCGTAGAGGTCCATGAGGCGTGGCCCGCGCTTGCTTTAGGATAGCGGTTTTAGGGAAGGGAATGGGTGCTGCTCTAATTCTCGACTGCAATGGCAGCCACTGCGGGTGAGACGGCTCCCCTGGCCTTGACGGGAGCGGCCGGTGGAGGAAGCGCGGGCCTGACCGGTGGCTTGGCCCTGGCGGCGCGCGGCGCGGCTGACTTGGCGACGGTTTGAACGGGCGGCTTTTCCGCTGGACCGGTTGGCGCGGTGGTTTTAGGAGCCAGAATTTTAGGGGCTGGGGTTTTGCGCGGTCCGATGTGCGCGTTCGCCTTCATCGGCCTGGAGGGCAAGCCGCCGGCCGCCGGTCGAGTCGCTCGCAGCTTGGTTGCGGCGAGGGCTGCTGCCGATCTTGCGGACGGCGACAATTTGGAAGACGGCTCAGAATTGGCGGGCGGCTCTGATTTGGGAGCGGACGGCTGTTTCAAAGGCGGTGGAAATTTAGAGGCAGGCGTCTGCGGTTTGGCGGGCGGCGTGAGCGAAGAGCGTGGCTGTTGCTTGGACGATGACGGCGGCGTGGCGGCCTGTGGCCCGGGGGTGGCTTTTTCGTTTCCCGGAAACTGCTCGTTGTCCTTGCCGTTGATGGCGGCGCGCATCAGGGTCATCCAGATGGGCAGCGCGGCGCGCGCGCCGGTCTCCTTTTCGCCCAGCGACTGGCGGCTGTCGTAGCCCACCCACACACCGCAGGTGACCGAGGGCGAGAAGCCCAGGAACCAGGCGTCGGTGTAGTCGCTGGTGGTGCCCGTCTTGCCGCCCAGCGGGTGGTTCAGTTGGGAGGCGGCCGCGCCGGTGCCGTGCTGGATGACGGCTTTGAGCAGGGTCATCATGGTGCGCGCTGTCGGCTGGCCGATCACCTCGTTCACCGCGGGCGGATCCGACCAGAGCGTAATGCCGTCGGCGTTGCTGACCTTGCGGATCAGCCGGGGGCTGACGCGAATGCCGTCGTTGGGAAAGACCGAGTAGCTGGCCACCTGCTCTTCGAGCGTGATCTCGACCGCGCCGATGGCAATGGGCAGGTAGGCGGGAATCTCGGTAGTGACGCCGAAGCGGTGGGTTACGTCGATGACCTTGTGAATGCCCACGCGCGCGGCCAGTTTGAGGGCGGGAATGTTGCGCGATTCGGCGAAGGCATTCGTCAGGGTCATCGCGCCCTTGTAATCGTTTTCGTAGTTGTGGGGGGTGTAGCTGCCGAAGCTGACCGGCCCATCGACGATGATGTCGTCGGGCTTGGCGCCGTTCTCGATGGCGGCGGTGTAGTCGTAAATCTTGAAGCTGGAGCCGGTCTGCCGCTGGGCCTGGGTGGCGCGGTTGAACTGGGAGAGCGCGTAGTCGCGTCCGCCCACCATGGCCAGCACGTCGCCGCTGGCGTTGTCCACGGCCAGCAGAGAGCCCTGGGCGCCGGAGTCCTGTTCGAGGGTGGCCCGGCGCGCTACGCCCTCCATGACGCCGGTGAGGTGAACGTAGATCACGTCGCCGGGCCTGACCAGGGCGTCGGCCAGACGCTGCCCGGTCCACTGCCAGTCTTCGGGCAGGATGATCACCTCGTTCTTGCCCACGCGGGCGTGAATCTCCAGGGGCAGAACGCGCGTGACCACGGCATGAACATAGTCGCCGGGGCCGGTCTTCACCACCCAGTCAGGATGCCGGTAATCCTCGATGGTGCTGCCCGCGGCGAGCACGTTTTCCAGCTTTCCCGGCCCTTCCTGACCAACCCAGCCGCGACGGCGCTCGTAAGTGGCCAGACCGTCGGCCACGGCGGCGTTGGCGGTTTTTTGCAGGTCCAGATCGAGTGTGGTTTCGATCCTCATGCCCGCCTCGTGCACCTCGTCGGCGCCGAAGCGATTGTCCAGCTCCTGCCGCACCGCTTCCTCAAACCACGGGGCCACCGACATCTCCGGCTGGGCAATGTGCAGCCCCAGCGGGGCACTGCGGGCCTGCTCGGCCTCCTCATGGGAGATGGCCTTATCGGACTCCATCTCGGTGAGCACCAGGTTGCGACGGCGCAGGCACTTCTCGGGGTTGAGAATCGGCGAGTAGGCCACTGGCCCCTTGGGCAAACCGGCCAGCAGAGCCGCCTCGGTCAGGGTCAGATCCCGGGCGTGCTTGGAAAAGTAGAACTGCGAAGCGGCCTCGAAGCCGTACATTCCGCTGCCCAGGTAGATCTGATTGCCATAGAGGGTGAAAATCTGCTGCTTGGTGAAGGCGCGCTCAATCTGGATGGCCAGATAAGCCTCCTGCAGCTTGCGACCGGCGGTGCGCTCGGAGGAGAGAAAGAGGTTGCGTGCCAACTGCATGGTCAGCGTGGAGGCGCCCTGGGCGCGGCCATGGCTGACCAGATCGTGCCACAAGGCCCCGCCGATGCGCAGTATATTGATGCCCCAGTGTGACTCGAAGTTCTTGTCTTCAATGGAGATAACGGCTTGGCGCAGCACTGGGGCAAAGTCGTCGTAGTTGACCACCTCGCGCCGCTCGATCGCAAACGAGCCGATCACGCGCCCCTTCCGGTCGTAAAGCTCGGTGACGGTCGAGGGGCGATAGCGCTCCAGGTCGTGAATCTGCGGCAGATCGACCGAATAGACCAGCGTAAGCCCGGCCAGCGAGCCGGTAATCACCGCCAGAGTGAGCAGCAGGGCGAGGGTGAACTTGCCCGCCAGCTTGCGCCGCTGGCGCGGGGGCTCCGGCGCGGCTTGAAGCCGGCGGTACGTGGCAAAAACGCTCGGTTCAGGAGGCTGGATAGGGGTGACCGCCAAACGATTCGGGCCTCATTGGAAGCTCTCCGGCGCACCGGAAGAAATGGTCTTGTCCAAGGCTAGCACGATAGCGCTGGCTCTGGCGCGGATCGAGGCCGACGCGTACCCATCATGCAAATAACAAAAGGCCCCCAGCCGAAGCTGGAGGCCTTTTGTTGTTGCTTTTGCGCCGAAGGCGCGTACGCCTGGACGGCCAGTCCGCCGGGGTCCCCGGCGACAGGTCTTCGTCGCTGGGGTGTTAGTACATGCCTTCCATGCCACCGCCGTGGCCGCCAGCCGGGGCCGACTTGGGCTCTGGAATTTCGACTACCAGAGCTTCGGTGGTCAGCAGCAGACCAGCGATCGAGGCGGCATTCTGCAGCGCCGTCCGGGTCACCTTGGTCGGGTCGATGACGCCGGCCTGGACCAGATCCTCGTAGACCGAGGTCTGCGCGTTGTAGCCGAAGTGCGGGTTGTAGGTATGACTGTCCTTTTCCTTGCCTACGAGCACCTTGGCCACGACCACCGCGCCTTCTTCGCCGGCATTAGCGACGATCTGGCGCAGCGGCTCTTCGAGTGCGCGGCGGACGATGTTGGCGCCGATCTTCTCGTCGCCATGCAGCGTCTTGATCAGCTCATCAACGGCCGGAATGGCACGCACCAGGGCCACGCCGCCGCCGGGGACGATGCCTTCCTCGACTGCCGCGCGGGTGGCGTGCAGCGCATCCTCGACGCGAGCCTTCTTCTCCTTCAGTTCGGTCTCGGTGGCCGCGCCCACCTTGATGATGGCCACGCCGCCGACCAGCTTGGCCAACCGCTCCTGCAGCTTCTCGCGGTCGTAGTCCGAGGTGGTCTTCTCGATCTGCGTGCGGATCTCCTTGACCCGGCCTTCAATGTCCGAGGCCTTGCCGGAACCATCTACGATGGTGGTGTTGTCCTTGTCGATGGTGATGCGCTTGGCGCGGCCCAGATCCTCGAGCTTCACGCCCTCCAGCTTGATGCCCAGATCCTCGGTGATGGCCTTGCCGCCGGTGAGAATGGCAATGTCGCCCAGGATCGCCTTGCGGCGGTCGCCGAAGCCGGGAGCCTTGACGGCAGCCACGTTCAGCGTGCCGCGCAGCTTGTTGACCACCAGAGTCGCCAGGGCCTCGCCTTCGACGTCTTCAGCGATAATCAGCAGCGGCTTGCCGCCGCGGGCAACCTGCTCCAGCAGGGGCAGCAAGTCCTTCATGGCGCTGATCTTCTTCTCGTAGATCAGAATGTAAGGCTCTTCCTGAATCACTTCCAGCCGCTCGGCGTCGGTGACAAAGTAGGGGCTCAGGTAGCCGCGGTCAAACTGCATTCCGTCGACCGTCTCCAGACCGGTGTGCATGGTCTTGGACTCTTCGATGGTAATGACGCCGTCCTTGCCCACCACCTTGACCGCTTCGGCGATAATGTCGCCGATCTCCTGGTCGCCGTTGGCCGAGATCGCGCCCACCTGGGCCACGGAACCCTCGTTCACCGGCTTCGACAGCTTGCCCAGGGCGCCGCCCTCGGCCCACTTGCCGTCCTTGTCGCGGGTGCCGATGATCGCAGCCGCCGCCTTTTCGATGCCGCGGCGCAGCGCCATGGGGTTAGCCCCGGCCGCCACCGTCTTCACGCCCTCGCGGAAGATGGCCTGGGCGAGAACCGTCGCTGTCGTGGTGCCGTCGCCGGCCACGTCGGAGGTCTTCGAGGCGACTTCCTTCACCAACTGCGCGCCCACGTTCTCCACCGGGTCCTGCAGGTCAATCTCTTTGGCCACCGTCACGCCGTCCTTGGTGATGGTCGGCGATCCGAACTTCTTCTCGATGACCACATTGCGGCCCTTGGGGCCGAGCGTTACCTTCACGGCGTCCGCCAGCGTGTTGACGCCGCGCAGGATCGCCTGACGGGAATCTTCACCGTGCAGAATCTGCTTTGCCATGCTTCAAACTCTCCTCATTCAGGGTTCAGGGATCAGGGGGCAGGGTCAGGGCCGATACTGCTTGCTCGCTGACGCGCTAACTCCGCTAACCACGCTAACTCCGTTAATTCCGCTTAAGAGCTATGCGGCCTACTTTTTTACGATACCGAGGACTTCTTCCTCACGCATGATCAGGAATTCCTCGCCGTCGAGCTTGATCTCAGTGCCGGAGTACTTGCCGAAGAGAATCTTGTCGCCAGCCTTGACGTCCAGCGGGAAGACCTTGCCTTCGTCATTCGATTTGCCCTTGCCGACGGCGATGACCTCGCCCTCCTGGGGCTTTTCCTTGGCGCTGTCGGGGATGATGATGCCCCCCCGCATGGTTTCGCCCTCTTCCAAACGGCGGACCAGGATGCGGTCATGAAGCGGTGTAAAAGTAGTTGCTGCTGCCATTGCTTCGCTTCTCCTTCACACGCGGGCAGGGGTGAGCCCCGCCGCGGGATTTGAGTGGTTTATTCAGAAAAACACTGCGGAATCTGCGGGTTAAGTCTCCCAAAAACCGGAGCAATCCGCCTAGGCGAGCACTTGCGCCAGCCGTCTGCTGGCACTCTCGCCTTCCAATTGCTAACGATAGGGAACTGCCGTCTATTTTGTCAAGGGCACTATGAAATATATGAGCGTAGCGCGCTAAGATAGTTTGATTGTTTTTTGAGGAGATGGCGAGTCGGGTCGCGGAGATGACCGGCAGGGCGCGGAGAGGGCAGATTGAGCCGCGAAGAGGGCCGATTGTGCTCATCTGAACTCCCTGGCGGTCACTGCTCAGTGCAATTAGCCCCGGCCGGCAGCTCTTCATCGCCGCGATCTTCATCGTCCGGATCGAAAGCATTTACAATGGTGCCCATGCCGCGCCGCTCCATTTTTCGCTTCTGCATCCTCGTTTTCTCGCTCGCGCTGGTCTCCTCATTGCTCACCACCGGCCCGGCGTGGGGCAGCTCCAGCCGTGGCCGCAAGTACAAAGCGCCTCCGCCCACGGCGCGCATCGCGGTTACCGTTCTGCGCGACACCGACGGCAAGCCGATCGAGAATGCCGCGGTCGTCTTTCACGCCATGGAGGGCGAGAAGGATACGGGCAACATGGAACTGAAGACGGGCGAGGACGGCACCACCGTCATCGACGTCATGCCCATCGGCGACACGGTGCGCTTGCAGGTCATCGCCAAGGGCTTCCAGACCTTTGGAGACGACTACAAGATCGACAAGGCCGACGTCGCCATCGAAATCCGGCTGAAGCGCCCTGGCCAGCAGTACTCCACCTACGGCAACCACGCCGAGGCCTCCGAGGGCGGCAAGAGCCCGGAGGCGGCAACACAGAACAACCCCTCCGCCACGCCCGGCGCGCAGCCCGGCCAGCCTCAGCTGAAGTGAGGGTAGCCTGGCTGCCCGTGATTAAAGTCCTTCTTGTGTCAGGGCACGACTTCAGTCGTGCCGCCAGCCCGAGTAAACTCAAATGGCCTTCAGGCCCTGAGGTGAAAGCGAAATGGCTGCAACATTCTCCGTTTCAAATAGATAGGTTCCCTCAGGGGCTAAAGCCCGTGATACATTGGATAGCCTCAACGGCACGACTAAAGTCGTGCCCTGACACACTGCCAATCAGTGTGAGACTTTCACCACGGGCTGCTGGGGCTGCACGGGCCTCCGAGCGTTCTTGAAAGGCGGCGGCATACGATGAGCGAACAACCCCTCCTCGGCAAATCGGCACTGGTGACCGGCGGTGCGCGGCGCCTGGGCCGGGGGATTGCGCTGGCCCTGGCGCGGGCTGGCGCGGATGTGGCCCTCACCTTCCGTAACTCCCAGGCCGAGGCGGCCGAGACCGTTCAAACCATTGAGGATTTGGGCCGCCACGCTCTGGCCGTCCACTGCGAACTTCGCTCTGAGGCTTCGGTACGCTCAGCCGTCGAAGCTGCGGTGAGCCGCTTTGGGAGGCTGGACATTGTGGTGAACAATGCCGCCATCTTTGAGTCCGCCCCGCTCGACACGCTCACCCTCGACCAATGGGACGCAGTCTTCGAGACCAATGCGCGCGGGCCTTTCCTGGTGGCACGCGAGGCCTTGCCGCATCTGCGCGCCGGCAAGAGCGATGAGGGGGGCCGGATCGTGAATATTGGCTCGCTGGGCGGGATTCATGCCTGGGCCGGTCACGCCCACTATTGCGCCTCGAAGGCCGCCCTGCATTCGCTGACCCAGGCGATGGCCAAGGCCTTTGCTCCCCAGGTGAGCGTCAACTGCGTCGCGCCCGGCTGGATCGAGATGGATGGGATTCCCACCGGCGAGGCCGAGCATTTTGCCGCCAAAACACCGATGCGGCGCAACGGCAGCGTGGAAGACGTGGCCCAGGCCGTGCTGTTTTTTGCGGCCGGGCCGCACTTTATCACCGGCCAGGTTCTGGCCGTGGATGGCGGGCTGGGGCTGTAAGGCGGGGAGTTCGTTGACGCTGGCCTCTTACCCTTGGCAAGAAACCGCGAAGAATCAGCCCTGCTGCGCGTCAAATCCTTGATGAATCAGTGCGTGGGCAGCCTGGTACATCTGCCAGGCCGTGGCCCAGTGGAGCTCGATGCCTCTTCGTTCCGCTTCTTCCGCAATCCAATGGAAAAGGTTGCCGAGGCCGCCGTTGAGCAGCGGCTCAAAATTCCTCTCCGGCGCGCCGTGGGTGTAGAGCTTCAGGAAAAGGTCTTCACCGATGGTGGGGGCCAGATCGAACCACCGGCGCACCCGTGCGGGCGTGGGAAGGTCGTACCCGGCCAACTCCCCGGCCTCCAAGCGCGGCAGCAGCCGTTCGCCGCAGCGCACGCCCAGCGGTCCGGTGATCATCAGCAGGTCTCCGCGCCGGCCGCCGCCCACCGTGGCCTCGATGCCGTGATCGAAGGAGCGGGGACGGTGGTCGGCGTTGCTAGTGCACCAGTAGATCTGGTTCACAACGCGCCCCTGGGTCGGAGAGGGAAGCGAGGGCATGGTGAAATCGGCGTAGCAGCCCAGATCGCGCAGCAGGGCAATCTCGCCATTGAGGCCGCACCACCTGCCGTCAGGGCGCGAGTTGTCCAGCGCCCAGTTGCCATGGATGAAGCCGAAAACGGTGCGGCCCTCCCGCTGGCGAAGCAGGCCGTGATCGTCGGTCAGGCGGCGGCAGAACTCGGTGACTTTCAGGATGAAGCTCTCGCGCTGCTCGTGGTCGTGATGCAGGTGCACTTCCACGTCGCCCGTGCCCAGGCGCACCATCTCCGCAATGCCCTCGAGCAGATCGCGCCGGTACTCTTCCTGGGGGTAAAAGAAGCTGTACTGGGGGCGTTGGCCGCTGGCGTCCAGGGGGCTGTCGCCAGAAATGCGCGGCCACCGGTCGCGCCACCGGGCGACGCGGCCCAGCGCGGTTTCCACCGATGCGCCCATGCCCAGCGGCTCGTAGTGATCGGCAACGGTAACCCAGACGCGCTTCGGTTTGGTGGCGCGCAGGGCCTTGCGCAGGCGGTCGCGCAGATATGGAGCAAGCCAGATTTCCGCGTGTCGAGGAAGCTTCATGGGATAAATTTTCTCTTTGCGCCCTTGGGCTGTTCACCGCCCACGCGCTGCGGCTCTACGAATGCGCTGCGGCAGCAACCGCCAGTCTGAAGTATCGGGTACGCCTCCGCTCACTGTCAAAGCCCTCCACGAAAGAACTTACGGCCCACCAGGCGGAGTTTGCTGGCGCGGCCGTTCAGCGGCCCGGGAGGAAAATGCTGGTATGTTTTGAATGCTTCAATTAAGATCGCCGTATGGCATAGAGACTGATTTCTGCTAGAGCATTTTCACTTCACAAGTTGACCTCACGGAAGCATAGAAGGTGGCTTTTTCTCGATGGAACAGTCACTTGGCATCCAGGTTTCTGTAAAGAGCAGAAGTGGAAATGCTGCAGAGGCGTTTTGCTACCATCTCTTTGGAATGCCGGGAGACGTCAAGGTGAGATGCGAAACTGATTTCAGCAGAAATAATCTGGATTGCCTTCGTTTGATCCTGGCGTCCATCGTGGCTTTGTTTCACCTATCCGTGCTGTCGAAAATTTCCGCCTTCTCCATCTTTGGGCGCTACTTATCTCCGCACTTTGCTGTCAATTCGTTTTTTGTCATCAGTGGCTTCCTGATTTATCGCAGTTATACCCGGTCGTCTTCTATTCGCTCGTACTTCGAAAAGCGGGTCCGGCGAATTTACCCGGCCTACTTTACCATCGTGATGCTCGCGGCCATTGCGTTGTGTCCGCTGAGCACACTGCCTTTATCGCATTACTTCGGGATGGGATTCTGGAAGTATCTTGGCGCGAATCTCCTCTTTCTCAATTTTCTTGCGCCCTCGCTGCCAGGAGTCTTCGCATCCAATGACATACCAGCAATCAATGGCGCGCTCTGGACCCTCAAGATTGAAGTTGCCTTCTATTTGCTTGTGCCCGTGATACACCATCTGAGCGAACGCTTTGGAGCCAGGAAAATAATTGGCGCGTTTTTCATCCTTTCTTGCGCTTGGAAGTATGGCTTTGCATGGCTGGCCACCATGGGCGGTTCACCGGCTTTATTTTCATTGGACAGTTCGCGCACTTTTTATGAGCAAATGGGGGCGCAGTTTCCCGGTCAGCTTTTATATTTCTGCGCCGGAGTTTTGCTTCTACTCTATTTCGACACATTGAAGCAGCATTTTCAAAGCATTGCCATCCTCACGGCGGCTTTGTTCCTTCTCGACCATTGGATTATGAGAGGAACGCTCGATGTTTTATGGATTTCCGGGCTGGTCTTTGTCTTCGGCTTCTGGCGCTATTTCGGAAATTTCTCGAAATACGGAGATTTTTCGTATGGCGTCTACATCGTTCATTTTCCAATATTGCAGACATTGATAGCGGTCGGACTGGCGAGGTTTAATCCGGCTATCTTTTTGATTGCCAGCCTATCGCTAACCGGCTTGACGGGTTTCCTCATGTGGCATCTGGTCGAAAACAGGTTCCTGGCGAGCAGTTCCCATTACCGGCAGGGACGGCTCGATACGCCAGCGTAGGCTTTACCGGCCGGGCGCATTCATTCCACGCCCGGCCTGGCGCGGTTTTCCGCCGCCGTTGCGCGCTTGTTTTTCCGAATAGCCTTTAATGTCCGTTCAGGCTGCAGGCCCCATGGCTCTAAATTGCGCGCATTATTGGATGCTATGCCTCCGGTTCGGTTATCCTGATTCAGATCGTGATCTTCGATCGAAGCGTTCACTATGGGTTTCGTCCTTAGCCTTCTCTATTTCGTTACGTACTACCTCACGCCCACGACCATGTTCGGGCCGCTGGCGGCTTATCGCGTTCAACTGATTCTTGCGCTGCTGCTGCTGCTCATCTCATTGCCCGTGCTGGTGAAATCATTCATTCTGAAGACGCCGCAGTCACTGGCTTTGATAGGGTTGGCGTTTGCCATCTTCATTTCCGTGCTCATCGCGGTGCGTTGGACGGGGGGAGCCTTACAGGCGTTTCTGAATTTCATTCCGAATGCTTTTGCATATTTTATGGTGTGCTTGCACTGCGACTCGAAGAAGAAGTTGCAGGTTATCGTCCTTATGCTGCTGTCCGTCTGCCTGTTCGTGACTGCGCGCGGGTCCATCGATCTGCGCGCTCAAGCTCTACCGAGCCAACTTTCCCAGGCAGGGGCATCGCAACTTCCTCCCCTTCAGGCAGGGGACACGGAGGACGCCGACCCGGATCTGAATACGAGGTTGTGGAACATGGAGCACCCCTACGTTCTTGCGATGAGGGTCAGCTCGGAAAGTTGGATCTATCGTCTGCGGGGACTGGGCGAGATCAACGACCCCAATGACTTTGGCCAGTTGATCGTCTGTACGGTTCCGTTGATGTTCATCTTCTGGCGTCCGAAAAAGACGTTTTGGAACTTTGTTCTGGTGATCTTGCCGGTATGCGTGCTGTTATACGGTGCCTTTCTGACGCAATCGCGCGGCGCTCTGGTGGCCCTGGTGGCGGTGGCGTTGGTGGCGGGGCGGCGGCGCATCGGGACGCTGCCGACGCTCCTGATTGCCGGCGGGTTGTATGTGGGGGCAATGGCCCTGAACTTCACCGGTGGGCGGGCTGTCTCTGTCAATGCCGGTGAAGACCGCACGGCTCTTTGGGGCGAAAGCCTGCGACTGCTCAAGTCTCATCCGCTGTTCGGAGTAGGAGCCGGAAATTTGCCGGACTATCTGGGCCTTACCGCGCACAACTCGGTTGCCGTCTGCGCGGCGGAGCTTGGCATATTCGGACTGTTCTTCTGGTGCCTGTTTCTATTCCCCACAGTGAGGGACGCTTTGGCGATCGCTTCGCCGGCGCGGGTGAGTGAAGCAGAGCCGGTCGCCCCTGAGCAGAGGCTTTCACCGCTGTCGACAAGGAAGATTGAAGTCATCGACAAGGCGGAGGTCAATCACCTGGGGCGGTTGATGATCTTGTCGCTCACGGGCTTTCTGGTGGCGGGGTGGTTTCTTTCCCGCGCGTTTGTCATGACGCTTTTCCTGCTGGGCGGCATGGCCGAGGTGGTCTACGAGATGGCTCTGCGGCGAGGGATGGTCGCGCCCCGACTGCGGCTGGCGCGCGTACTACCGTATTCCGGCATTCTGGCGGTTTTGCTGATTCTCGTGATGTACGTCATGCTCCGGGCCGTGAACCTGATGCATTGATTCGAACGCGGGAAGATTATTGCCGCGATTCAGGTTGGAAGATTCAGGTTGAAACAGGGTATGGGGCCCGCGCCCAACGGCCGGAGGTTCAAGCAGCCAGCATGAAAATCGCGCACGTGGTCGATAGCATGGAGGTGGGCGGCGCCGAGACGCTGGTCGCGCAGCTCTGCCGCCTGCAGCGCGAACAGGGCCACGATCCGCGCGTCTATGCGGTGGGTGCTCTTGGTCCGCTGGGTGAGCGGATGCGGGCGGAGGGCTTTGCCGTCGAGGCCGATGTGGGCCGCCACCTGCCGGAGGCCACACGGAATTTCTATCGCCTTTTCAAAGAGGCGCGGCCCGACGTGGTCCATCTGCACAATCCCACACCCACGATTTACGCGGCCCCGGCAGCCCGGATGGTGGGCGTGCACAGCATCGTTTCCACCCGGCATAGCCTGGTGGCCCCACCGCGCAGGGTGGTCGCGGAACTGAAGTACGCCGTGGCGGCCACCTGTTGCGATTGGATCGCCGGCATCTGCGACGCGACGGTGAGCAATCTGAAGAGCCTGCACAGCGTGCCCGCAGGCAAAATTGTGCGCGTTTACAACGGTGCGGAGCCGATGCGGCGTGTGGCGAAAGAAGATTGGCCGGCCAAAAACGGCTTTACGCTGCTCTACGTGGGGCGGCTGGCTCCGGTGAAAAACCACGCGCTGCTGCTGAAGGCCTTTCATGCGGCGCTCGCGGCCAGATCGGAATTGCGGGGGCCGGAACTGCGGCTGTGGATGGTGGGCGAAGGCGGCGAACGCGCGGCATTGGAAGGTCTGGCCAGCCAGTTGGGCATTGCGGCGCAGGTCACCTTCTGGGGGCAGCAGCTCGATGTGGCGCCGTTTTTTTCCGCGGCCGACGCCTTCATCATGTCCTCGCATTCGGAGGGGTTGCCGATGTCGCTGTTGCAGGCCTTCTCGCTGGGGATGCCGGCCGTTGTAACCGATGTGGGCGGAATGGCGGAGGTTGTACGCCTGGCGCAGGCGGGATTTACGGTGATCGACGCAGCCGGGATGGCCGCGGCGATTCTGCGGCTGGCCGGTGGCTCCGCGGAACGGGAGCAATTCTCGAAGAACGCCAAAGCGGCCTTCCAGGCGCGTTATACCCTGCCCGTGATGGCCGCCGCCTACATGGACTTGTACCGGGAGACGCCGCGGGCGCAGCGGGCAGCGAAAGGCTGAGGCGGTTTCCTTCAGAATGCGTTTTCATCATGAATTAGCGCAAAAAAACAGCCCCCGGACACGACCGGAGGCTGTTCTTATTGACGGTTTCAGAGTTTACCGGGTTTTGGAAATCTCTTCCACGGTGACCGGATCGAGGAAGGGCATCGCGGCGCGCAGCTTTTTGCCGACGATTTCGACCGGGAGCTTGGCCTCGGCCTCGCGGAAGGCCAGAAACTCCTTGCGGCCGGAGTTCTGGTCGGCCAGGAAGCGCTTGGCGAACTCGCCATTCTGGATTTCGGTCAGGATGTCCTTCATGGCCTTGCGGCTCTGCTCGTTGATGACGCGCGGGCCGCTGACGTAATCGCCCCACTCGGCGGTGTCCGAGACCGAGTAGCGCATATAGGCCAGGCCGCCGCGATAGATCAGATCGACGATCAGCTTCAGCTCGTGGAGGCACTCGAAGTAGGCGCTCTCGGGCTGATAGCCAGCCTCGACCAGGGTGTCAAAGCCAGCCTTGATGAGCGCGCTGACGCCGCCGCAGAGCACCGCCTGCTCGCCGAAGAGGTCGGTCTCGGTCTCTTCCTTGAAGGTGGTTTCGAGAACTCCGGCGCGGGTGCAGCCGATGCCCTTCAGGTAGCTGAGGCAGAGGGCGTGGGCCTTGCCGGTGGCGTCCTGATGGACGGCGATCAGCCCCGGGACGCCGCCGCCCTCGGTGAAGACCTCGCGGACGCGATGGCCGGGAGACTTGGGCGCGGCCATGCCCACGTCGATGTCCTTGGAGGGGACGATGGTCTTGTAGTGAATGTTGAAGCCGTGGGCGAACATGAGCATCTTGCCGGCGGTCAGGTTGGGGCCGATCTCCTCGGCGTAGAGCTTGGCCTGGCTCTGGTCAGGGGTGAGGATCATCACCACGTCGGCCCACTTGGTGACCTCGGCGGGCGTGCCGACTTCAATGCCGGCCTTCTTCGCCTTGCCGATGGACTTCGAGGTCGCCTGCAGGCCGACCTTTACCTGGACGCCGGAGTCCTTGAGGTTGAGAGCGTGGGCGTGGCCCTGAGAGCCGTAGCCGATGATGGCTACCTTCTTGCCCTGAATCAGGGACAGGTCGGCATCTTGATCGTAGTAAGTCTTCGCCATGATTTCTTTTGTCTTCCTTTGCTTGGTTGAAATTCCGTAAAGTGGGCTCGTTGTTGCCTGGCCCGCACTCTTTATTAAGGCTAAACCTCAGGGGCCATGAATCCCACCCTGGCCGAAAAGTTTCAGAAAGCAGCTTCCCTTCGACTTCGCTCAGGGCGGGCTTTCGGCTTCGCTCAAAATGACAAGCGAGGATGGGGCACCCGGCTTTCAGGGCAGATCGTCGGCCTCGGGCTGATCGTCGGCGACCGCCCCCATGGCGCGCAGCACACGGCTGGTGTGCTGGCCGCGGCGCATAGTCATTTTTCCGCTGCGGCAGACCTCCAGAATTCTGCCGTCGCTCTCGTTGAGAATCTGAATGAGCCCCTCTATCTTGCTCTCGACGCCGGTCATTTCGATAATCAGCGACTCGGAGGTCAGATCAACGATGCGGGCGCGAAAGACCTCGGCCAGCTCGAAGATCTGCGAACGGCTCTGGGGCGTGGCGGCCACCTTGATGAGCGCCAGCTCCCGGGTGACCGATGGCGCCTGGGCAATGTCGTCCACGTCGACTACATTCTCCAGTTTAAACAGGCTGGCCCGGATGCGGTGGCCGGCCTCGGCCGAGGCCTCGCAGACCACGGTCATGCGCGACAGGCCGGCGCGCTCGCTGCGGCCCACGGTGAGCGAGTGAATGTTGATGTTCAAGCGGCGGAAGAGCGAGGCCACGCGGGTAAGCACGCCCGGCAGGTCTTCCACGTACGCGATGAATGTGTGCATCATGGGGCTAGCCTCTAGCTTTCAGTGCATTTCTTACTTGTCTTCATGGCCGGCCACGTGGTTCTTTTCGGGCCGGCGGATCATCTCGTGCAGGGCGTTGCCGACGGGGATCATCGGATAAACCGAATCTTCCTTTTCGACCATGAAGTTGAGCAGGAACGCGCCCGGCGCGGAGCGCGCCTGGTTGACGGCTTCGTCGACCTCGGCGCGGGTGCGGACGGCGCGGCCCTCGATGCCGTGGGCCGCGGCCAGCTTGACGAAGTCGGGGCTCACGAGCGGCGTGGACTGGTAGTTACGTTCGTAGAAGAACTCCTGCCACTGGCGCACCATGCCCAGGTAGCCGTTGTTGATGATGGCGATGTTGATCTTGATGCCTTCCTGGGCGATGGTCGAAAGCTCTGGCGAGGTCATCTGGAAGCCGCCGTCGCCGGCGATGACCCAGACCTCCTTGTCCGGGCAGGCGGTTTTGGCCCCGATGGCAGCGGGCAGCGCAAAGCCCATCGTCCCCAGGCCGCCGGAGGTAATCAACGTGCGCGGCTGCTCGTGGTGGTAGTACTGCGCCTCCCACATCTGGTGCTGGCCGACGTCGGTGACCACGATGGCGTTGCCGCCGGTGATGCGCCAGATGTCGTGGATGACGTGCGCCGCGTAAAGGTGGCCCAGGTCGGGCAGGTTCTTGATGTCGCGTACCGCCGAGGCTCCCTTGATGTCGTCAATCGACTTGAGCCAGGCCGAGCGGTCGTGGCTGGGAATGCGCGGCAGCAACCGCTCGAGGACCTCGCGCAGATCGCCAGCCAGGGGCACATCGACCTTGACGTTCTTGTTGATCTCGGCCGGGTCCACCTCGATGTGAATCTTTTTCGCCTTGGTGGCGAAGGTGGAGAGGGTGCCGGTGACGCGATCGTCGAACCTCATGCCGCAGGCAATCAGCAGATCGGCGTCCTGGATGGCGTGGTTGACCCAGGCTTCGCCGTGCATGCCCATCATGCCCAGGTTGAGCGGGTGCGAGGCGGGAATCGCGCCCAGGCCAAGCAGCGTAAGAGCGACGGGAATCTGCGCGCGCTCGGCCAGGGTGCGGACCTGCTCCATGGCGCCGGATTCGATGATGCCGTGGCCGGCCAGGATCACGGGGCGCTGGGCGTTGCGGATCAGCTCGGCGGCCTGCTCCAGGCCGGATTCCTCGATCTTCCGCATGGGGTGCGGACGAACCGGGCGCGGCTTGGCGGCCTCGAAGTCGAAGATCGCCGTCGCCTGCTGCGCGTCCTTGGTAATATCGACCAGCACCGGGCCGGGACGGGCGGATTTGGCGATCTGGAAGGCGTAGCGGATGGCCGGCGCAATGTCTTCGGCGCGGCTGATAAGGAAATTGTGCTTGGTCACCGGCAGCGTGATGCCGGTAATGTCCACCTCCTGAAAGGCGTCGGAGCCGAGCACTTTGCTGGAGACGTTGCCGGTGATGCAGACGATGGGAATCGAATCGAGCATGGCGGTGGCGATGCCGGTGACCAGGTTGGTGGCTCCGGGGCCGCTGGTGGCGATGCAGACGCCCACCTTGCCCGAGGCGCGAGCATAGCCGTCGGCCATGTGCGCCGCGCCCTGCTCGTGGCGCACCAGGGTGTGGTGAATGGGGAACTTGCGCAGCGCATCGTAAACCGGGAGAATCGCGCCGCCGGGGTAGCCGAAGACGTCGGTAACGCCCTCGCCCACCAGCGTGGCCCAGACGATCTCCGCGCCGGTCAGGCGGATGGGCGTGGTCTGAGGGGCTTGCGATGCGGGTTTTTTGGCTTTGGTTCCCATAAAAACTCCTTGTTGGCTGTCAGCTACTAATACCGCGACCGTGTGGTTTGGAATGCCGGCCACGAAAGTCTGGGGCACCCATGAGTGGTACAACAACTTTCAGGCTTTCGCCTTCAGCCAGCCGTCCTGGTCGTGCCGAGCTTCAAAGGCGTCCAGCTCCGCCGCGTGACGCAGGGTCAGGCCGATGTCGTCCAGCCCCTCGATCAGGCAGAACTTGCGGAAGGGGTCCACCTCGAAGCTGGCCTTGAAACCGAGGCTGTCGGTGACCGTCTGCTCTTCGAGCGAGACCGTCAGCTTGTAGCCGGGAATGGTCTTGGCGTTTTCGAGCAGTTTGGCCACCTGCTCTTCACTCAGCCGGACCAGCACAATGCCGTTCTTGCCGGCGTTCGAGAAGAAAATGTCGGCGAAGGTAGGCGCGATGACCACGCGAAAGCCAAAGTCGGCCAGAGCCCAGGCGGCGTGCTCGCGGCTCGATCCGCAGGCGAAGTTCTTGCCCGCAATCAGAATCTGCGCGCCCTTGTAGCGCGGGTCGTTGAGCACGAAATCAGGCACCGGCTCGCCCGACGGCGTCTGCCGCCAGTCGAAGAAGAGAAAGTCGCCATAGCCGGTGCGCTCAATGCGCTTCAAAAACTGCTTGGGAATGATCTGGTCGGTGTCGACGTTGGTCCGGTCGAGAGGCGCGGCCACGGCGGTCAGTGTGTGAAAGGCTTCCATTAGGCTTTTACCTCCTGGCGAACGGTCCAGTTACGAATATCGACGAAGTGGCCGGCAATGGCGGCGGCGGCGGCCATCTCGGGCGAGACCAGGTGGGTGCGACTGCCGCGGCCCTGGCGGCCTTCAAAGTTGCGGTTGCTGGTCGAGGCGCAGCGCTCACCCGGCTCCAGAACGTCGGGGTTCATGGCCAGGCACATCGAGCAGCCGGGCTCGCGCCACTCGAAGCCGGCCTCGCGGAAGATGCGGTCCAGGCCCTCGGCCTCGGCCTGCTTCTTGACGGCTTGCGAGCCGGGAACCACCATGGCGCTCACCCGGCTGGAAACCTTGTAGCCGGCGGCAATCCGCGCCGCGCCGCGCAGGTCCTCGATGCGGCCGTTGGTGCAGGAGCCGATGAAGACGCGGTCGATGGCAATCTCCTCGATCGGCGTTCCGGCCTTCAGGTCCATGTATTCGAGGGCACGTTGGTAGCCCTTGCGCTCGATCTCGGTCGCGGCCGAGGCCGGATCGGGCACCTTGGCCGTAATCGGCGCGACCATGCCGGGACTGGTTCCCCAACTTACGTAAGGCTCGAGCGTCGCGGCGTCGATCACCAACTCGCGGTCGAATTTTGCGCCAGGATCGGTGGTGAGCTTGCTCCACTGGGCCACGGCCTCGTCCCAGGCCGCGCCCTTGGGGCTATAGCGCAGGCCCTTGAGGTAGGCGAAGGTGGTTGCGTCGGGCGCGATCATGCCAGCGCGCGCGCCGGCCTCGATGCTCATGTTGCAGACCGTCATGCGGCCTTCCATTGACAGGGAACGGATGGCCGAGCCGGTGTACTCGATCACGCAGCCGGTGGCGCCGTCGGTGCCGATCCTGCCGATGATGGCCAGGATAACGTCCTTGGCGGTGACGCCCGCCGGCAGCTCGCCTTCGACGGCGATGCGGAAGGTTTTGGCCTTCGCCTGCGGCAAGGTCTGCGTGGCCAGCACGTGCTCGACTTCGCTGGTGCCAATGCCGAAGGCTAAAGCCCCGAAGGCTCCGTGGGTGGCCGTGTGCGAATCGCCGCAGACGATCGTCATGCCCGGCTTGGTCAGCCCCAGCTCCGGACCGATGATGTGCACCACGCCTTGGTCGGGCGAATCCACGTCGTAAAGCTCGACGCCGAAGTCGGCGCAGTTCTTGCGCAGCGCGGCCATCTGCTTGGCTGCAATCTGGTCGGTGATGTTGCGCCGGCCCTCGATGGTGGTGGGGATGTTGTGGTCCACCGTGGCGACCGAGCGGTCGGGGCGGCGCACCTTGCGGCCGGCCAGCCGCAGCCCCTCGAAGGCCTGCGGCGAGGTGACCTCATGCAGCAGTTGCAGGTCGATGTAGAGCACGGTGGGTTCGCCCTTGGGCTCGACTACCACGTGCTGCTCCCAGACCTTTTCAAATAGCGTCTTCGGTTCGGTGCTCATTGAACTCCTTGAAAAGCAGCTTTTAGCTTCTAGCTGCTAGCTTGTTCTGGCTGCCATGGGAATAGTTTCTTCCCACTCTTCAATGCCATTTTTATTTGGCGGTTCGGCCGCTTATTCTGGCGACAAAAGCTAACGGCTGGCAGCTAGAAGCTGCTTCACCGTTTCGCGCACCTTGGTGCCCATTTCGGTGGTCGAAAGCACGGTCAAGCCCTGCGGATTGGCCCGCACCAGGTCCGGCGTGCGGAAGCCCAGTTCGAGCACCTTGCGGACGGCGGTTTCAATCGCGACAGCTTCAGTCTCGAGCCCGGCGGTGTAGCGCAGAAGCAATGCCGCGGACAGAATCGTTCCAAGCGGATTGGCCAGCCCCTTGCCGGCAATGTCCGGCGCCGAGCCGTGGATCGGCTCATATAAATTCACCTTGCCGCCGAGGGTGGCCGAGGGCAGCATGCCCAGCGAGCCGGTAATCACAGAGGATTCGTCGGTCAGAATATCGCCGAAGAGGTTTTCCGTCAGCACCACGTCGAAATCGCGCGGCCGGTTCATCAGGTGCATGGCCATGGCGTCGACGTACTGGTGTTCCAGGGTCACATCGGGGAACTCGGCGGCGACTTCGATCACCGCGGCGCGCCAAAGCTGCGAGGTTTCGAGCACATTGGCCTTGTCCACACTGGTCAGCTTTTTACGGCGCTTCTGGGCCAGCTGGAAGGCCACGCGGGCCACGCGGGTAACCTCGTCCTTGGTGTAGCGCATGGTGTTCCAGGCTTCGTTTTTGGCGCGGTCCCACTCGCGGGGCTGGCCGAAGTAAAGGCCGCCCAAGAGCTCGCGAACAAAGAGAATGTCGGTGCCGTCGATGATCTCCGGGCGCAGCGGGCTATTGACCGCCAACTCCTTGAAGGCGAAGGCGGGACGCAGATTGGCGAATCCACCCAGGATGGAGCGGATTTTCAGTAGGCCAGCCTCGGGACGCTTGTCGGCGGGCAGGGAATTGAATTCGTTGCCGCCGACCGCGCCCAGAAAAACGGCGTCGGAGTCGAGCGCGGCGGCAATCGTTTCATCTGGCAGCGGGGTGCCGTCTTTGACAATGGCCACGCCGCCGATGCGTTTATGGTCAAACTCGAAGGTGTGGCCAGCAAGGGTGGCAACTTCCTTGAGGACCGCAACGGCTTCGGAAGTAACTTCAGGGCCGATGCCATCACCGGCTATTACGAGAATCTTCAGTTTCATTTGTGTTCTCTTTGTCCTTTTAAAGTGTAGAGCATTTTCTGGCCCGCCTGCCGATTCCACCCGGCGGGAGGCCACTCAATCGAGTTCGGAGACCGGTTCGCGGCGTTTTTCGCGAATCTGATCGGGCAGCAATCCGATCAGATCCTGGTCGTAGATGTTCTTTTTACGGTCGGCGAGAGCGACAAAACGGTAGTAAACCTGCGTCAGTTCCTCGCGGGTGACCGTAAAGCCCAGCTGCTCCAGACGGTGCCGCAGCGCCGCGTGGCCGGAGTGCTTTCCCAGCACCAGGTGCGACTTGGGCGCGCCCACCAGCGCGGGGGTCATAATCTCGTAGCAGAGCGGGTTGGCCAGCATGCCGTGCTGGTGAATGCCGGCTTCGTGCGCGAAGGCGTTGGCGCCCACGATGGCCTTGTTGGGCGAGGGACGGAAGGTGATGATCTGCCCCAGCACTTCGCTGGTGGAGTAAAGCTGGTCCAGCTTGATTGAGGTGGTGACGCCGTAGCGGTCGCCGCGGACATAAAGCGCGGCGGCAATCTCCTCCAAAGCCGCGTTGCCGGCCCGCTCGCCAATGCCGTTGATGGCGCACTCCACCTGGCGGGCGCCGTTTTGGATGGCGGCCAGCGAGTTGGCCACGGCCAGTCCCAGGTCGTCGTGGCAGTGCGAGGAGAGGATGATGCCCTGCTCGTCGATGGCCGGGACGCGCTCGCGCACCTCGCGGAACATTTGCCCATACTCCTCCGGGGTCGTATAGCCGACCGTGTCGGGCATATTAATCGTCGTCGCGCCGGCCTCGATCGCCACGCGCACCATCTCGACCAGAAAATCGCGATCCGAGCGGGTGGCGTCCTCGGGCGAAAACTCGATGTCGTCAACCAGCGAGCGCGCCAGCCGCACCGATTCGGCGGCGCCATCCAGGGCCTGCTGGCGGCTGATCTTCAGCTTGTACTCCAGGTGTAGATCGCTGGAGGCCAGGAAAACGTGAATGCGGGCGCGATCGGCAAACTGCAGGGCGCGGGCGGCCATCTCGATGTCCTCAGTCCGGGCGCGGGCCAGCGAGGCGATGCGGGGTTTGCGGATGGCTTGGGTGATGGTGGCGATGGCGGCAAAGTCGCCTTCCGAGGCCATGGCAAAGCCGGCCTCGACGATGTCCACGCCCAAATCCTCCAGAGCGTGAGCCATGGTGAGCTTTTCCTGCGTGGTCATGCTGCAGCCGGGCGACTGCTCGCCGTCGCGCAAGGTGGTGTCAAAGAAGACTACGTGATCTGAGCTCATGAACCTGCCTGTCAGAGAAACCATTGCAACTTCTTTAGTTTCTCGCATCCTGCCGTATAAGGC
>Ga0326727_10007531_pt1 | contig 28680 bp, 23 predicted proteins | sample MB2enrmetagenome_FD_207643 | JGI IMG/M metagenome (GOLD analysis project Ga0326727, IMG submission 207643) | Lab enriched peat soil microbial communities from McLean, Ithaca, NY, United States - MB29MY | ecosystem: Environmental > Terrestrial > Soil > Wetlands > Peat | place: USA: New York... | reverse complement strand
CTCTTGTCCACCCGGAGGCTAAGCGTTTCCAATCCCAGGGAGTGCAGATAGGCGTGGTGAGGCGTAAAGCAGGCGCCTGTGTTGCGGTAGACGTCGGCGCGAAGCCACATGGCCAATGCCGGAGGACCGAATTTTGAAACCCAGGGCGCGATCTTGGGATTCTTTCGCCAGTTGAAGGTTCCGTGATCGAGAATCAATCCACCCACGGCGGTGGCGCCTCCCGAAATGTACTTCGTGGCGGAGACCACTTCGATATCCGCGCCGAAATCCTTGGATTTGAAAAGGTAGGAAGTAGTGACCGTGCCATCGACAATGACGGGGACGTCCCGCTCGTGGGCAATCCCGGCAATGGCCTTCACGTCCACCACCTGAAGCTGGGGATTGGTGATGGATTCCACAAAGACCGCGCGGGTATTCCCGTCAATCGCCGCCGCCAGGGCTCTCCCATCGGACAGATCGATGTGACGAACCTCCAGACCCCAGGGCTGGAGGGTGTTATGAAACAGGGAATAGGTATTGCCGAACAACGACCGGGAGGTGACGATGTTCGTTCCGCTCTCGGCCAGGGCCAGAATCACGTCAGTGATTGCCGCCATGCCGGACGATACCGCGATGACGGCCAGGGCATCGGAAAGCAGGCGCACGCGCTGCTCGTAGTCTTCAATGGTGGGATTGGAAGAACGGGAATACGAATGCGCGGCGCGGCGCCCTTCAAAGGCCAATTGCATCGCTTCCGCGCTCTCGTGTTCGAAAGCCACACTGTCATATACGGGCATCCGCAGAGAGCCATGGACATCGCGCTTGACCGGCGGCGCCCCGTGAATTGCTTTGGTGGTAAAACCTTTCATCGTCTTAATCCGCGTTGGCCGCGTGCCGGCCGGGATGTGCCGCCATGGAACCGGCATCTAGTACTTGGGCAGGCTCGGATCCACCTGGTCGGACCAGGCCAGAATGCCGCCGCGCAAATTCCTCACCTTTTGAAATCCAACCTGCCGCAAAAATTCAACTGCCTGTGCGCTGCGCGCGCCGCTACGGCAGTGCACCACAATCTCGCGGCTGCTGTCCAGTTCGTGGACGCGCCGGGACAGATCGCCCAGCGGGATCAGATGTCCGCCGAGGTTGCAGATCTGGTATTCGTGAGGCTCGCGCACGTCGAGCACAAAAATATCCTTGCCGGCATCGAGCTGGCCTTTGAGTTCCTGGGGCTGGATTTCGGGTATCTCTGCCATAATGGGAGCGCTCTCTCCTCGCACGCCACAGAATTCCTGGTAGTCGATCAGTTCCCGCACCGTGGGATGGGCGCCGCAGACGGGACAATCGGGATTTTTTCGCAAACGTAATTCGCGGAACTTCATGCTCAGGGCGTCCACCAGCAGCAGACGTCCCACCAGCGGATCGCCCAAACCCAGGATCAACTTAATGACCTCGGTGGCCTGGATCACTCCTAGCAGTCCGGGCAAAATGCCCAACACCCCGCCTTCGGCGCATGAGGGGACCAGACCCGGTGGCGGCGGCGTGGCATAGAGGCAGCGGTAGCAGGGACCGTCCGGGGCGGCGAATACGCTGGCCTGTCCCTCGAAGCGGAAGATCGACGCATACACGTTGGGCTTGCCGGTCAGCACGCACGCGTCGTTCACCAGGTAGCGGGTGGCGAAGTTGTCGGTGCCGTCGGCGACGATGTCGAACTCGCGAAAGATGTCCAGCGCGTTGGCGCTGGTGAGCATTGCCGGGAATGGTCTTACGTTGACGAACGGATTGATCCCCTTCAGCTTCTCGCCCGCCGAGGTAAGCTTGGGCCGCCCAACGTCGGCCGTGGTGTGCAGGATCTGCCGCTGCAGGTTGGTTACGTCCACCACGTCGAAATCCACCAGGCCGAGCGTGCCGACGCCGGCCGCGGCCAGATACAGCGCCAGCGGCGAGCCCAGGCCGCCCGCGCCAATGCAGAGCACCCGCGCGGCTTTCAGCTTCTCCTGCCCCGCCATGCCCACCTCCGGAATGATCAGGTGGCGCGAGTAACGAAGGATCTCGTCGTTACTCAGAGTCGCAACGGGCGTTTTGTCTAATATTCCGGGCATTGGGGACCTCTCAGGAAAAATCGAACGCCGAGGACCCACGCCCTCCGGCAATCGAGGGCACAATGGATACAGTGTCGCTCTCCTTGACGGTGGCATTCTCTTTACCCTCGAGGTAACGAATATCGTCGTCGTTTAAATAGACGTTGATATAGGCCTGCAGGTCGCCGTCATCGGTGTATAAGTGCCTGCGCAAATCGGGATTTTCCGTCGCCAGAAGCTGGAGCGCTTCCCCCACGGTGCCGGCAGCCACGTCGATGCTGCTCTTCTTCCCGGCGTATTGGCGCAACGGAGTTGGTATCAGAACTTTCATCTGGCCTCCTAAGGCGGACATCGTCCCACGTTTTTCGTTCCACGATCCACGTTAGACGCTGATCTCCTGCGATAGTGAATTCTCCAGGGTGATGGGCTCGTCCTCAAAGCGCTTGCTCGCCTCCTCGCCGATTAAGGCAAAGGAGCTGGTCTGTGCGGCGCGGCCCTTTTCGACGCTGGTGATTACATACGAACAACCGGTCCAGTGAGCATCGGCAAGATCGGTTTGCGACCAGCGCGCGGCACAGTCGGGATGCGAGTGATAGAAGCCGACAATGTCCAGTCCGCGCCCGCGGGCTTCGCGCTGTATCCGCACCAATTCGCCGGGATCGATATGATAGCGGTTCTGGGGCGAGTCCGAGCGGGTGTTGCGGCAGGGGATGGTGGCGTGCACGAACCGGGTGTCGTCTTCGCCAATTTCGCCCAGCAGCACCCCGCAGCACTCGTGGGGATAGGTTTCCTCCCCGTGGTGGCGCAGCTTTTGCCAATCCGATTCTGCGATCTTGAGTGCCATAAACCCGATACGACCTTAGATGCCGGTGCCGAACCAAGGACTCCGCTTTCGGGGCGGAAATGGAGCGCCGAAAGGAAGTCGATCCACAGGAGTATGCCCACTCGCCGGCGGAACGCTGCCAGAGATCGCGTTGTATTTACCCGCGGCTGCTACCGGCACAGGTTGGGGCCTCCCGGCACAGTTTGCCAAGACGCATTCGCCAGCGGTGGCCCGTTGTTCACTTTGCCGCCGGGGCGAGCGCGGCAACTTCCTCGATCGGCGAGGTTGCAATCTGTTGCGCTTCCTGGCGCAACTGCTCGAACAGCGGCGACGAGAGATAGCGCTCGCCGAAGCTGGGAATGATCGCCACGATCAGTTTGCCCTTGTTTTCGGGGCGTTGCGCGACCTGCAGCGCGGCGTGGACGGCGGCGCCGGAGGAAATGCCCACCAGTAAACCTTCTTCCAGCGGCAGCCGGCGCGCCATGGCGATGGCATCTTCGTTCGAGACGCCGATCACTTCGTCAATGAGTTCCGTCTTCAGCACTTTCGGGACGAATCCGGCGCCGAGGCCCTGGATCTTATGTGGTCCGGGCTTCCCCCCGGAGAGCACCGGGCTATTGGCCGGCTCCACGGCGATAGCCTTGAACCCGGGCTTTCTTGCCTTGATGTATTCGCTGACGCCGGTGAGGGTTCCGCCCGTGCCTACGCCGGAGATGAGGATGTCGGCCTGGCCGTCGGTGTCCTCCCATATTTCCGGTCCGGTGGTTTCGAGGTGAATCCGGGGATTGGCGGGATTGTTGAACTGTTGAAGAATGTAGCCGCCCGGGGTTTGCCGCTGCAGCTCTTCCGCCTTGGCGATGGCGCCTTTCATGCCGCTGGCGCCGGGCGTGAGCACGATTTCGGCGCCGAAGGCGCGCAGCAACACGCGGCGTTCGAGACTCATGGTTTCGGGCATGGTCAAAATCAGCTTGTAGCCTTTGACCGCGGCGACAAAGGCCAGGGCGATGCCGGTATTGCCGCTGGTGGGTTCGATCAGCACGGTTTTTCCCGGCGCGATTTTGCCCTCGCGCTCGGCGGCCTCGATCATCGCGAAACCAATGCGGTCTTTGACGCTGTTCAACGGATTGGCGCTTTCCAGTTTGACCACGACGCGGGCATGCGCGCCCTGAGTAACGCGATTGAGTTGCACCAGAGGGGTGTGTCCAATGAGATCGGTAACGCTGGCGGCAATTTTCATCGTCTTCTTCCTTAGTAAACTATGTCGATACAGTTACTCATGTAGCAAGATTAAGCCATGCCGGGTGGGGCGTCAATAGGAAATTGCAGGGAAAAATCGAATCGGGAGGATGGCTTTGGCGAATCGCGGGGGCGGTCATCGGGCGAATTCCGGAAGTTATGCGGTTTCGCATGCAGTGGGTGCGCGAAACGGATTCTCGCGGTCGCGCCATCCTGCGTATGGGTTGGGTCCATGACCACGGTGGAAGCGCCGGGCCTTAGCCCGGGGCTTCCCACCCGGGGCGGGGCCACAGAATGCCGCCGCCGCGCGGCTCGGACTTGGATGAATGCTTCACCACGGAACCACAAAGGACCAGGGAGCGATTTGATGACCACGAAGACCGGAATTTCCACGAATGGCATGCTGGCGGCATGCCTCCCCCCTTAGGAGAGCCAAATGGCGGAAACCCAGGCCCGCCGATAAGGCGAGGCTTGCAGGGCATGGTGCCGCAGGAAGAAGGGAAATTCAAGATTGTGGAAACGGAATTCTTGGGCGGTATCCGGCCTGTTTCCGAGCTTTTTCTTTCCGTCACCGGGTTTTTTTCCTGGCCTAAAGTCGACAGCCGAGAGCGACCCTGGGCCTTCTAGCTACCATCCCTCGGCATCCAACAGCTTCATCAAATTGCGGCGGGCCTTGTATTGGGCGCGGACAGACTGCACGAGGGCGGCAAATTCGATCTCCTTCCCGATTCGCGCCTTGAGCGGGTGAATCCTGCGGAGAACCCCGACCGCTTCTTTGTAAGCCTGTTGTTGTGTCGGCTGTAGTGCGCGCTTAAGTTGTCCGACATAGACCTTCAGGGCATCCGCGGGATGTTCCTTCTCTCTGGCCTCGGCCAGCCTGGACCATAGGCCGTTGTGGCACCCGCCATTTCTCGCTTCCGTCCACGCTGCCTCAGGGTCGCCTTCCCACAGGAATATCTCCACCAGTTCCGAGTGATCTCCCGCAGGCGGCGCCCAGCGGGCCAGCGGACGCGGTTGCCGCCGGCTCGTGATTTCCCCGCGCAACCGGGCAAGGGCCTTCTCCCGCCATTCGGCCCACTGTTTCGCCCGGCTGGCGCTCCGGTTCAAGATCCTGTAGGCCTCGAGTCCAGGGCGCTCACAAAAAGCCATCCAAGCAATCGCGATGGCTTCGCCGTGCCGCTTCCGCCGGTGGTATTCCTCGATGAGAAACTCGCGCAGGCGGCTGTCCGTGTGTTCCGGAAACGCTCGCAGGCCGCGCTCCGCCCACTCCAGTGCCTTTTCGTCATGACCCGAGTCTTTGTAGGACTGTGCAATTTGCAGAAAGGCGAAGGCATGGGACAGGTCGCGCGCCTTCACCGCCACCAGAGCCTCGATATCGCCGGACAGCCCCGCCAGGGTTTCCATGACGCGCGTGATGCGCCAGCGCGACCCGTACGACTGAGGGTCCTTGTTTCCCGGAGCCAGTGCGGGCACTTTGGCCCACCTCGCTTCGGCAAACTTGCGGTACAGGGCCAGCCCAGTCGTGCCGAGCACGCCGGCATACGTTTCCGCGGCGCCGAGAAAAATTTCCCACTCGCTATTTAGTTCCCATGCGATCAGGAGCTTTGCCAGCGCTTGAGGTTCGGGCTTCTCCACCTGGCAAGCCGCCAGGTGGAGTTTCTGTAACCGATCGAGGATTTGGCCCATGTAGCCGTCCGAGTCATCCACCTCGTTCATTGCCGATTCCATCCGCTGCAGCGCTCGTTCGCTGAGTTCGCGGGCCGCTTTGGCATGTCCGCGCTGTAGCAAAGTCTCGAGGGAGTCGATGACGTTTTCGATGCCGCGCGCGTACGCCGGCATCGCGCGGTAGTCCACAAAGCCGCGATGGCGAATTGCCTTATCGAGGGCCGCACGCAAGACCGCCAGATCGGGCTTCTTGCCGGCCTTTTCGGCGGTTATGAGAACCAGCCGATCGCGGAATTCCGAGTCCAGCTCGCAATGCCCCAGGACAAGCTCGGCCAGCGCGGTTTTGTCTTGCCGCATCAGATACGAGCGGATGTCCTCGTCCGTCACCTCGCCTGCGGCCGGCCGGAAGACGCCGCCGTTTTTCCGGCGGCGGTCGATCCACTCCAATCCAACGGCGACACAATGCTTGCAGAATTCGCTCCTTTGCCCGACCGGACAGGTGCACGCGAAGGCCAGTTCGTCGCCTTCGGCCCACAGCTTCACGCGGTAATCGTAGGTGCCCCGCACCCGCGCGGTTATCGCGCCATTCGTTTCCCGCAGTTCGTCCACGAGCCCGTCCGCAAAATATTCCTCACCGCGCTCAAAGGCTCGCTCGCCCGCGAGTTCTTCCAGGAAATCCTCAGTCAGCAACTTGGTGAGCATATCTTCAATCATGGCGGCCCTGCGTGCTTGAACGCAAGGACCAGAGCGAGAAAAAAAAGGCAAGTTCATCCGCGCGGTTGGTGATTCTTCGGGAAGCTCGGTAGAAAATCGCGCTGTTCAGGCTGGCCCCGGTGACCCACCGACCCCAGCGACCCCTGTGGCCGACCCCAGTGGCCTGGCGCTCATGCCTCGGGTGGTATCGAGTTCAAAGGTTCAAGCCGGGTGCCCAATGTGTGGCCTTCTTAGGCTCCCTCCGGGGGCTATTGGTCCGAGGCACACAATTTACTCCAGGCTTGCGCCGTAAGGCTATCATATTTCGCCCGCTACGCGGGCTGCGGCAGGCAGACCACCAACCTCAGCGCTAAGAGACGGTCAAGGCAGCGGGGTATTCTCACCGCCTTGGGAAACCAATCCCGTCTGGCCCCCATTCTCCGAAGCTATTCCTGCCCAGGAGCCCGCGGATGCGGGCGGAATACGGTAGCCACAGGCGCAAGCCTGTGGGCAACGAAGAAATTTGACACCAGCCCGCGTCGCGGGCGAAAGAACTATTTCCAAACATACCGTTCGTCGAAATCCACTCCATGCTTCCGCAAAAACGTGAGGAATTCGTCCTTGAACGTAACCTTGCGGTGATGTTTTTCCTGATTCTGGACGTATCGAATAACGGAGGCCCGGCGTGATTCGCTCATGCTGAATGCGCCGTAGCCGCTCTGCCAGGCGAAGGACCGCCTTTCCGGCCATTTTTCCTTTACCCAGCGGCTGGAGTTTGTCTTCAACAGGCGAAGGCACTCCGCAATCGCCATATCGCTCGGCAAAGTCATGAGCAAATGCACATGATCGGCCGTGCCGTTGATCATGATGGGCGTGGAGCGAATTTCGCGCAAAATGCCGCCGAGGTAGGCGTGCACTTCAGCACGGATCGGCTCGGCGAGCAAGGGCGCGCGCTCCCGGGTTGAGAAGATGGTATGGAGTAAGACATTCGTAAAGGTGGGTGGCATTCTTACGCCCCCTCCGAGGGCTATTGCCCCGAGGCACACAATTTACCCCAGGCTTGCGCCGTGGGGCTACCATATCCCGCCCGCGACGCGGGCTCCGAATGGCATCTCGCTTGGAAGGTACTGCAGCGGGCCGGGGGCTTTCGACCAAGTAGGCCGAGAAAAGTATGCTACAAGAAAATGGCTCACCGGTCCCAGATTTTCTCCACTTTAGGCCGTTTCCCATTTATTCGCGCTGTCACCGGTTTTTTTGGTCTGGCTTTTTGTGCAAGGCCGCGCAGAATGGCGAGTCGATTTCTCGGCGCATTGGGCGACAGGAAATCGGGAATGGTGTTCTTCTTGCGGCGCGTACGAGAAAGAAAGACGACTGGCCATTCCGTGATTCGCCGTTTCTTTACATGAGCGTACTGGCCTGGGGTTGGTTCGAGGATGCACTCCTTCTGCAGGATTAAAGCGAGTGGTTTCTCGGCGCCTGGGGATTTTTTCGAAAACCGGAGGGCGTCAGGGTAGGACACGAATGCATAGTAATAGTCACTTCCTTCCGCCTTGTCGGGTGCGCCGCGTTCCGGGTGACACCACACACGATATTCCAGGACGGCATCCCAGACATACCCTCCCCCGCTGTGACAACATGCGGCATACTTGCCGACTCGCGCCGGATCGATTGCCCTCGGAAATCGCTTTCGTTTCTTCATTGGGGCCTATTCTTGCAGATCGGACGCAACCGGCGCCAGGTGTTGAAACGCCGGAGCAGTGCGGACGACCGATGTCCGGCCAGATGGCGCGGCTGTATACGCCCGTGATCAATGATAGCCGTCCCTGGCGCGACTGGTCTTTTCCCCTTGCGGTGCTCTTCGTCCCGTCACCGGGTTTTACGTCCCGCTCCCACCGCTCCTCCCCGGTCTCCTGTTCAATAAGCAACCGCAGCCCGGGCGCGGGCCTTGCGCACCAGCCGCCACCTGGAGTTTTCTTCCGTTCTTTTTTGTCTTAAGCGCTCCAGTTCTCTGCCGATCGGGGTGCCGCGCTTGATTTCTTTCACGGCGATCGTGCCAAGCCAAAGCACCTCGCGGATACCCTCTCCAGTGCGGTGCCAGCGTAACCGGTTGCAGCGAGTACAGGCCGGGAGGCAGTTCTCCACGCTCACAGACCCGCCTTTGTCGCGCTGGATGACGTGATCCACCTCCCAGTGGCCCTCCATCGAAGGCGCCCGGCCACGATTCTCGAAGAGGATCGGGTCGCCGCAGAGATGGCAATGGCCGCTGGTCTTATCGAAAATCTCGCGCAGTTTGCGCTCAGCAGCCATGCTCGGGCTCCGACGCGACGGACGCGTTTCAGAAGTCATGCTCTCTCTCCTCGCGGTGGAAGATTGGTACAAATAGTAGCAAGGGAAACGGAATTGCGCACAACAAATGCCGGCCTATGGAAAGGGCGTCCTCCATTTACTTGCGGGCAGTTTCGCGTCCTCAATTCCGTGTTGCTGCACGGTGTAGCGGTGTAGCGGCTTGCTCCAGTCCCCGGGATTTGTCCCTGTTCCCGGGATTCCTACCGCCCCCAAGACCGCCCACCCCGGGTCCTCTGTCAATAAACAAGTGCCCCGCCGCCCGGAACTTCGGAGATTGAGGTGACTGTCCCCGAAATCCGTCCCCGAAATCCCCCCGAAATCCCCCCGAAATCCTGTTATAGGCTATCTCCCCGACTGGCCTGCCTTATTGCACCCCTGCCAAGCCTTAGCGAAGCGATTCCGGACAATTCAAAGAGAAATCCAGTGTCGCTTCGATGTGCTGGCCTGCAGCAGTTCTAGGGAATTTCCAAAGACTGGCCGCCTTCTTTGCCGATTCGAGAAAAACTGGTGGACCGCTAGCGGCGGAAACATCCGCCAAGGCGCCATCCGCGTCTACTCTTGCCTGAATGTGAACAGTGCCTTCTGCATTGTCCATGATCGCAGCCGAGGGGTAGACCGGCCTCACGAATGCTTCCGGCTGAAGGGAAATTCGGGCCAAACGCACGTCAGGGCCAAGTGGGCGATTCACAGCGGCGCGATATAAGTCGGACGGCTTGTGCTTGCTGCCCTCGAAGAGCCCGTCATACACACCCGCACTTATATCGGTCAAACTTTTCGAATTTGGAAGCTTTAGCGGCAGGGGTGTTTCTTTGCGAAAACTTGAAAATGCCGGTTTTTCCATAACCCCTGGCCCGACCGCCCGGTCCAACCGCTTCGTAACCCCCATTGCCCAGGAAGTGTACTCCGGCGTGCCGGCGTTGGCATCGAACATGTCTTTGTCGAGAACGCTGAAACGGACAGTCCGGGGTTGTGAGCCGCACTGAGCCTGCACGGCAATGCTGGCACTGCTGAAAATAAGGCAGTCCTTGCAGCGTTTCGCTTCCCGGCTGATTTTTTCCTCTGGAATCGCGCAAGGATCCGTCTTGCCCAAGAAAGCTGCCACCGGCTTGTTTACTGTCGTTGAAGCGATCTCGACGGTTGCCGGCTTGGTACAAGCGTTGCCCGGCGGCGCTAGAATAATTCTTTCGATAGAAGTACCGTTCGGTACTGGGCGTACCAAGAACACTTCGTAGTAGTCGAACGGAGGCCCGAAATCGAAATGCGTGTGCCGACCAAGCTCAAACTGCACAACAGGCGAAGTCGATTGATGATCTACGGCTAACGCACTAATACTCGCAAGCAAGGCGGCACAACAAATCAGAATTCGCATGATGGGGGAATACTACCACGAGGCACATCGGGCAGAATCGTGAGAGTGTCGGCTTAAATTAGGTGGGACACAGGTCATCGGGGAGTACAATTTGCCCGGTATTTTCCCGCCCCGCAAAAATCCGTTTCCACGTAAAAGTAGTTAATAGCGAGGAGTCAGGAGCTAGGAGCAGGTCCCAAACACCACAGAACCTCAAACCCCAAAAAAGCCGTTTCCACAGTATTGTTTTCCGCGCTGCGCCGCCGGAGAATCAACGCTGCCGAAGGCTGGTGATCGGTTACTGCCAACCGCCGGTCTGCTCGCCCCAGGGAGGGCAGGGGACGAGTTCTTTGACAACAGAAGAAGCGTCATCGGCCGTTGGCAAGAAGTGCGGAGCCGAGTCCCGGGGGCGTGGAATTTGAAACTCCGCGCCTCCGCGTCCCTGCGCGAGAGTCAGGTGGTCTTGGGGACGGATGATGAGAAGGTTGATAACCTTCTCCCTCGCCATTCGCCAATTGCGGCTTTCAGTTTCAAAACGGGAAACAAAAAGTGTGAATGCATGCGGTCTTGGCGGATTTCGGCCACATGTCCAATGTTTCCAACGGAAGGCTTGGGACGGTTTGGCGGCCTTCACAAAATTTGTCACATAAGAGCAGCTGCAAGTAATAAGCAATTAGCAGCAAGCAAACAAGGATCGGGCCACGCAATGTTGAGAAGGTTGAGCATCTTGATTTCTTCAACGCTCGCCGGAGGCCGACGGTTTTTGTTTGGCTGAAAACTGCAGACTATAAACTCCAAACTCCTTCGCCAATTGCGATTTTCAACTTAGAACGTGAAACGAAAAACGTGAAACGACCATCGGGCGGGAGACGGGGGACGGGCGACGGGAACGGACAACCCAAAAAAATGGAGCAGGATGTTCTCTGCTCCAGTAAAAAGGTCGCTAAAAATTAGCTATGAACACCCTGAGGTCGAGCCGCAACTCAGGCATTTGTAGCAACTCCCGTTGCGGACCATGATGGCGCCGCAGGTGGGGCAGGAGGGCGCGTCGCCGATCTCGTATAAATCCTTGAGGCCGTCGGCGGCATGGTACATGGGCTCGGTCTTGCCTCTCTGCGGCGTCAAGGGCAGCGTGCCCTGGCCAACCGGAGGCGCCGGCGGGGCGCTTTCCGTGGGCGCCAGCGTGCCGTTTTCTCCGGGGCCGGCGAGGGCCACCGGAGATTTGGGACGCAGACCTTCGAACAGCGTCTGCTGCTGGCCGGTCAGGAAGCGCAGGTGCAGCCAGCGGAAGATGTAATCCATGATCGACTTGGCATAGCCGATGTCGGGATTCTGCGACCAGCCGCTGGGTTCGAAGCGCGTGTGCTCGAACTTCTCGCATAGCAGTTTGAGCGGCACGCCATGCTGCAAAGCCATGGAGATGGCCAGGGCGAAGGAATCCATCAGGCCGCTGACCGTGGAACCTTCCTTGGCCATGGTGATAAAGATTTCGCCCGGCTGTCCACTGGGATAGCAGCCCACGGTGATATAGCCCTCATGGCCGGCGATATTGAATTTATGGGTGATCGAGAGGCGCTCGGGGGGCAGCTTATGGCGCACGGAACGCGGCGGTGCATCCAGGTCGTCTTCCTCGACCACGGGCTCCGGCTTGGTGGGCTTCTCGGCCACGGCCACCACCTTCTCCTTGATCTCTTTGGAGAGCACCAGCGGCTGCGCCTTCTTGCAGCCGTCGCGGTACACGGCGACGGCCTTCAGCCCCAGACGCCAGGCCGCCATGTATGCGTCCATAATATCCTCGACGGTGGCATTCTCGGGAAGGTTGACCGTCTTGGAGATGGCGCCGGAAATAAAGGGCTGTACGCCGGCCATCATGCGCAGGTGGCCCATGTAAGGGATGGAGCGCGTGCCTTTGGACGGCTTAAAGCTGCAGTCGAACACCGGCAGATGCTCTTCGCGCAGATGCGGCGCGCCCTCGATGGTGCCGGTGGCGTCGATGTAGCTGACAATGGCGTTGGTCTGATCGGTGGAGTAGCCGAGCTTGAACAGCGCGGCCGGCACGGTGTTGTTGACGATCTTGATCATGCCGCCGCCCACCAGTTTCTTGTATTTCACCAGCCCGAGTTCGGGCTCGATGCCGGTGGTATCGCAATCCATCATGAAGCCGATGGTGCCGGTGGGCGCCAGCACCGTGACCTGCGAGTTGCGATAGCCGAACCTTTGACCGTGGGCCAGGGCGGTGTCCCACACCTGCTCGCAGGCCTTCTTCAGCTCCGCCATATGGCCGTTGATCGAGCTGGGCGCCGTGCCGAGTTGATTGACCGAGGCGCGATGCATGCGGATCACGTCCAGGAACGGCTCGCGATTTACCGGGAAGCCGGGAGCGGCGCCCGGACCGATCTCCGCCCTGGCTTCGCGGGCGGTCAGCGCTTCCGCTATGGGCGTGATGGGCGCGCACATCTCGGCCATGCGCGAGGACTGCAAATAGGCCTCGCCGCACATGATCGAGGTGATGGCGGCGGCATAATCGCGGCCGGAATCGGAGTCATAGGGCAGGCCGCTGGCCATCAGCAGCGCGCCCAGGTTGGCGTAACCGAGTCCCAGCGGACGGAAGTCGTGCGAGTTCGAGGCGATGGCCTGCGTGGGATAACCGCTGAAATCCACCACGATCTCCTGGGCGGTGATGATGACGTCCACGGCATGGCGGAAGGCTTCCACGTCGAAAACGCCGTTGGGCGCGAACTTCATCAGGTTCAGCGAGGCCAGGTTGCACGCCGAATCGTCCAGGAACATGTATTCGCTGCACGGATTCGAGGCGTTGATGCGGCCCGAAATCTTCGAGGTGTGCCAGCGGTTGATGGTGGAATCGAATTGCATGCCCGGATCGCCGCATTGCCAGGTGGCGACCGCGATTTTGCGCAGCAGTTCCTGCGCATGGTATTCGCGGACGGGCTGGCCGTCGCGCACGGAACGCGTGGAAAAGGGCTTGTCGTCCTCCACCGCGTGCATGAATTCGTCGGTGACGCGCACGGAATTATTGGCGTTCTGGAAGAAGATCGACGAATAGGCTTCCGAATCGGGCGTGGAGCCGTCGTAGCCGCTCTGCATCAGGACCCAGGCCTTCGCTTCTTCCTTGGCCTTGCAGTCGATGAAGTCGACGATATCGGGATGGTCGATGTTGAGGATCACCATCTTGGCGGCGCGGCGCGTCTTGCCTCCGCTCTTGATGACGCCGGCAAAAGCGTCGAAGCCCTTCATGAAGCTCAGCGGGCCGCTGGCCTGGCCGCCGCCGGAAAGCTGTTCCATGGAGCCGCGCAGCGAGCTCAGGTTCGTGCCCGTGCCCGAACCCCATTTGAAGAGCATGCCCTCGGTCTTGGCCAGGGTCAGGATGCTGTCCAGCGAGTCGCGCACGGAATTGATGAAGCAGGCCGAGCACTGCGGGGTGTGGTAGCCGGTGCGGGAGAATTCCACCCGCTGCGCTTGCGGATTCCAGTGCCAGTTCTGGGCGTCGGCATTGGGTTCCAGGCGGTCGCAGCCCACGTTGAACCAGACCGGCGAATTGAAGGCCGCCATCTGATGCAGCAGAATGTGCACCAGTTCATCGTGGAAGATCGCCGCGTCTTCGGCGCGCCGGAAATATCCGCCCGCCATGCCCCAATCGCGGATGGTTTCCGCCACGCGCGTCACCAGTTGCCGTACGCCCGTCTCGCGCTCGGGCGTGCCCAGCGTGCCGTGCAGATATTTACTGGCCACGATGTTGGTCGCCGTCTGCGACCAGTCCTGGGGAATTTCGACGTTTTTCTGCTCGAAGATCTTCTTGCCCTGCGAATCGGTGATCAGGGCGTCGCGCACCTCCCATTGCACCGCGTCATAGGGAGACACTCCCGCCTGGGTAAACAACCGGCGGAAGGTCAATCCCGGCGCCTTGCGGCGGGCGGGAGCGGAGTCGGAAATCTGCTCGGTGGAATCGGTGGCAACGCGAGGGGTTACTTCAGCCATGTGAACTCTCCAGGGAACTCTCGTCCGGGCAGGTACGCCGCCTGCCATTTATCGTCATACTTCATCAGGAACATGTTCTGACTCCAACCGGTTGCCCACAGCCACCACGAGGCATTTCAAATAACCTGCGCCGCGCGCCTTAAGCGTCGCCACCGAGAGCCGAATTGACGGGAGATTTGCTGCCCCTTACGCACCCTGTAGGTGTGTCCCCCAGTTTCGCCCCAAAGCGCACCGCGCTGAAACTGCCCCTTGTACCCGCAACCCGTATTGCAGGCGCCGGTCACCTCAACCAGCGCCTACCCCCCAATCTTGTCGAATTCCTGAAACCGGACCGCGCTCACCGCGTCCGCAAAATTATCGACAAGAGCTTGGAGTGTGAAAGTACCTCTCTCTGTTGTACCTGTCAAGCCCCTACCCCAACATATTGTATTTTAAGACAAATCCCGGTCCAAATCCGGGATCAAAGTGCCCTAGGCCCCTGAAATTTCGTACTCGCAAAAATCCGAGTGAGAACAAGAATGTATGCGCCAAAACCGCGGCGGTCAATTACACAAAAACAGTGCAACTCGAAAAATTGAGTAATTGCGTAATCGGGCAATTGAGTAATTCAAAAGCCGTAATTGCGATGCAGCGCCGGCGTTGAGCCGGCTGTCGGCGCGGATGCCGGGTGAAGCTGAGAAGTGAGACGACACGCGACAAGAGCGCCGTAGGCGCGGCCGGTTTGAGCGGCCCGGCACTTCAGCGCTGGGTACTTGCTGATAAATTTGCTTGTTGAGTAATTTCGTTCGCTAACGTAAAACTTGGTCTTTCAATTACTCAATTACCCGATTACTCAATTGCTCAATCGCCGCACCAAACACGGAATCACGCGGGCTGGAATATTCCTGGTCCTGCTCGCCGCCTGCGTGGCTGTGGCCCAGGCCCAAACCAGCCTGGACGCAACGATTCTTTTGCAGGAAGACGGCGGCGCTTTGGTGCTGGAGCATTACGAGTCCGCCGGCTTCCTGTGGCCTTTTCAGCGGCGGATCCCCGTGCAGTTCGATTCCGCGTTCGGGCATCGCGTACTGCGGGTGGAGGTGCTGGAAGCCAAGGACGGCGAGGGCCGGCCGCTGACGTACCGGATGAGGCGTACCGGCAAATGGCTGGTGATCGATGTAGCTTCCGGCGCGGCGCGTGAGTTGCAGTTGACCTATGTGGTGCGCAACGCGGTGCAGTTTGCCGCCGACCGGGACGAATTTTACTGGCCGGTGAATCCGCCCGGAATGGCGCTGGCGCAAACCAACGTGCGGGTGCGGACGCCGGCGCCCCTGCTGGACCGGGTGGCCGCGCAGATCATGCTGCTGCGCGCCGATACCAATACTCCCGCGGCGGCCCAGTGGTCCAGCGATGGCCGCGTCCCCTTGCGGGTGGCTGACGATGAACTGCGGGCGCAGGCGCCCGGACCGCTGGCGCCGGGAATCACCATGGTGGTAGACCTGTTCGCCGACAAGGACCTGTTCACGCCTCCCAGCCTCCTGCAACGCGCGTGGTGGTATGCCGACAGCAATCGCATCATTCTGCTGCCGCTGCTCACACTGGTGCTGACGCTGATACTGCGCCGCCTGCGCGGCCCCCAGGTTTCGCTCAACCGCTCGGTGGCTCCCATGTACGGGCCCCCGGAAGGGCTTACGCCGGCCGAATGCGGCACCCTGATGAGCGGCAGCGTCGAGCCTCGCGACATCACCGCCACGCTGGTCGATCTGGCCGGCCGGGGATACCTCCGGATCGAAGACGCCGCGCCGCAGCCCGGAATGCACCTGGACCGGCGCGACTTTATTTTTCGCCTGCTTAAGCCGAAGGAGCAGTGGCAGGGTCTGGCGCCGCACGAGCACATCATGCTGTTCCACACTTTTTATGGTGGCCAATGGACCATGCTGTCCAGCCTGCGATTGCGCTTCCCGGAAATCGTGCCTCTGATGCGCGAACAAATTCTGCTTTCGTTGCGGCAAAAAGGCATGTATCGTATCGATCCGTTCCAGGCGCAGCTGCTGCGCCAGGGCGGCTTGGCGGCGGTGGCCGTGGCCGTGATTCTGCTGCAGCCGCTGCTGGGAATTGAAGTCTTTTCCTCGCCGCTGCTGGCGGCCGCGATGATCGCCTTGTCGGCGGCAATCCTGTTCCTGCTGGATCGCAGCCTGGACGCCAAGACCACCCGCGGCATGAAAGCCTATATCGCCCTGCTGGGGCTCCAGGAATTCATCAATACCGTGGAAGCGGACCGGATGGAGCGCCTGGAGGCTGGCGCCTTCGAGAAGTTATTGCCGTACGCCATGGCGTTGGGCATCGAGCATAAGCTGGCCCATGCCTTTGCAGGCATCGCCATCCCCGCTCCCAACTGGTTCGGCTGGACCGAGGGCGAGCAGTTCGATTCCACTCTTTTCGGGCATAAGATGAACCTGCTCAGCCTGGCCGCGCAGATGGTTTCCGCAGGCCTGAGGGCGTAGGAGGAGCCGTCGGCCTTCGGCTGTCGGCCGTCGGCCAAAGAACCCCGTTTCACGTTTTTCGTTTCACGTTTCACGGTAAAACCCGCACTTGGCAATTGGCCCTTGATCGGCTGCAAACTGTAAACTGTGAACTGTGATCCGGAGGCGTTAGCCTCCAAGGCTATGAAAGAGGGCCTAATCATGTCCGTGCTCCTGATTTGCGATCATAATCCCCCCACGGTGATGCCCGACGACTCGGTCGCCGACGCGATCCGGCAGATGCTGCGAGCGCATACCGGCGCGGTGGCGATCATCGATTCCCAGCGAGTCGTGGCGGGCATTTTCACGGAGCGCGACGTGATCAAGCGGCTGGCTTTAAGCCGGCGCGATCTGGAGGCCACTCCCGTACGCGATGTCATGACCACCCCGGTCGAAATGGCCACGGAAAATACCACCGATGCCGAAGCTCTGGCGGTGATGATTGAGCGTCACTATCGCCACATGCCGGTGGTGGATGACCAAGGCCATCTGCTGGGCATGCTCTCCATCCGCCACGTGCTGGAAGCGCGCATTGACGAACTGCTGCAGCAGTTGGACCGGGAAAAGCCGTAGAAGCGTCCCCCGTTTCCCGTCCCCCGTCTCCCGCCAGGGAACAGCTTCACGTTTTTCGTTTCACGTTTCACTCCGAACCCCGCAATTGGCGATTGGCGATTGGCCAAAACCGCCAGAGTCGTTTCACGTCTTTCCTTAAACTCCGCGGAGCAGGCGGCATACCCCACCCACGGCTCACGCGGGGCTACCATCTGTCCGCCCGCTTTGCGGGCTTCAACGTGAAACGTGAAACGAAAAACGTGAAACGCTGTTTACGCCTTGGCGATGCCCTCGTCCCCCAGCCCTTCCAGTACCTCGTGCAATCGGATCAGGACCTCGTCGGAATCGATCGCCTGTAACTGGAATTTGAGCAAACCGCCGGGGCTGAATTGCGAGCCGCGATAGGCGGTGACGAACCGGGCCAGTTTTTGTGGGTCGATGGGCGCCGTCTCGCCGAACTTCACGTTCACCTGCTCGCGCTTGCGATCGATGGTCACCACGCCCAGCCGGCGGGCCAGCAAACGCAGCCGGGCATACTCGGCCAGGTTCCTGACCGGCGGGGGCAAGGGGCCGTAGCGGTCTTCCAGTTCCGACTGCACGTCCTCGAGTTGCTTTTCGTTTTCCACGCCGGCCACGCGCTTGTACATGCGCAGGCGCTGATTTTCCTCCCCGATGTACTCGGCGGGAATGCGGATATTCAGGCCCAGATTGAGCTGTGTCTCCACCTGTTCGGGGCGTTCTTCGCCGCGCAACTCGCGAATGGTTCGCTCCAGCATCGAGGTATAAAGTTCGAAGCCCACGGCCTCGATGTGGCCGCTTTGCTCGCCGCCCAGCATATTGCCAGCGCCGCGCAATTCCAGATCGAGGGCGGCGATTTTGAACCCGGCGCCCAGGTCGCTGAACTCCTTGAGCGCGGCCAGGCGGCGGCGCGCGATGGGCGTAAGTTCGGTATCCGGAGGCACCAGCAGGTATGCGTAGGCCCGGCGGTTGGACCGGCCCACGCGGCCGCGCAACTGATAAAGCTCGCTCAGGCCATGGCGGTCGGCGCGATTGATCAGAATGGTGTTGCAGAGCGGGATGTCGAGGCCGTTTTCGATGATGGTAGTGGCTACCAGCACGTCGGCTTCGTGGCGAACGAATTTGAACATCACTTTTTCCAGTTCGCCTTCCGACATCTGGCCGTGTCCCACCACCACGCGCGCGCCCGGCGCCAGTTCCTGCACCTTGGCGGCAATCTCCCAGATCGATTCGACCCGGTTATGGACGAAATACGCCTGGCCGCCGCGGTCCAATTCGTGTTCGAGGGCGCTGCGAATCAGCTCCTCGTCCCAGGCGGCCACCACGGTCTGGATGGCCATGCGGTCTTTGGGCGGCGTCTCAATCACGCTCATGTCGCGCAGTCCCACCAGCGACATATGCAGCGTGCGCGGGATGGGCGTGGCCGACATGGTCAGCACATCCACCTCCCGTTTGAGTTGCTTCAACCGCTCTTTGTGACGGACGCCGAAGCGCTGCTCTTCGTCCACGACGACCAGACCCAGGTCATGAAACTTGAGGTCTTTGGACAGCAGGCGGTGAGTTCCAATCAGGATGTCGATTTTGCCGGCTTCCACGCGTTCCACAATTTCCTTCTGCTGCCTGGGATTGCGGAAGCGCGAGATCATCTCCACGGTGATGGGAAAGGCGGCGAAGCGGCGCTTGAAAGTCTCGAAGTGCTGGAAGGCCAGCACGGTGGTGGGAGCGAGCACCGCTACCTGCTTGTTGTCGCCGACGGCCTTAAAGGCCGCGCGCATGGCCACTTCCGTCTTGCCGTAGCCGACGTCGCCGCACAACAGGCGATCCATGGGCGTGGCCACTTCCATGTCGGTCTTCACGTCGGCGATGGCCTGTTCCTGGTCGACGGTTTCCTGGAACTCGAAGGCGTCCTCGAACTCGCGCTGCCATTCCGTGTCGGGAGAGAAGGCCTGTCCGCGCGCCGTCTTGCGGACGGCATAAAGCTTGAGCAGTTCGTCGGCCATGTCCTGCATGGCGCGCTTGACGCGCGCCTTGGTCTTGGCCCATTGCTGGCTGCCCATGCGGGAGAGGGCCGGCTTGGCGCCTTCGGCGGAACGGTATTTCTGCACCAGGTCGAGGCGGGTGAGCGGGACGTAAAGCCGCGCGCCTTCGGCGTACTCCAGGATCATGAACTCGGCCATGCCGCCGTCGCCCTGCGCGATTTCCCTCAGGCCCAGATACTGGCCGATGCCATGCTCCACATGCACGACGTAATCGCCCACGGCGAGATCGCGGAAATCCGACATGAAGGCCGCGGTCTTGGACTTGCGGGATTGCGGGCGCTGGCCGCCCGGCTCGGCTTCATCGAAGAGGTCGCGCGCGCCAAACAACACCAGATTCGCGTGGGGCAGCGCCACCCCTTCGGGCACGAAGCTTTTCACGATAGTGGTAATCGACATGTCGGAGGCGAAGTAGGAAGCCTCGTCCACGTAGGTTTCGCTGAGGCCCGGGCGGGGCGTGCGGCTGCCCAGGCGGAAGGAAACTCCGTACTCGGTGAAGATGCCGGCCAGGCGTTCCACTTCTCCGGTACTGGCGGCGGCAAACAGAACGCGTTTGCCCTCGCCGGTGACTTTGCGGACCTCTTCCACCATGGCCGGCACCGATCCGTGAAAACGCATGGTGGGCTGCGAGGCGAATTCCTGTTGTTCGCGCCCCGGTTGGCTGAGTCCCAGGTGCTCCAGATCGGCGCCCGCGCGCGCGGCCACCTGTTGCTGCCAATCTTCGGGCGCCAGGTACAGATCTTCGGGACGAACCAGGTTGCCGATGCCGCTGCGTTCGTGGATTTGCCTGATCCGCTCCCACAACTGCTCGAATTCCGCCTTGACGTCGGCGGGCTCATCCACCAGCACGGCGGCGCCCGGCAGCAAATCCAGCAAGGTCTCCCCGGCGCCCGCCAACGGCGCATAGAATTCCCAGCCGGGAAATACGGTGACGCCGCCGGCGCGCACGGCTTCCTCCACCACCTGTTCGGCGCCGGTGATGCGCTTGCCGCTGAGGCGCGCATGGACCGCCGCCAGCACTTCTTCCGTCACCGGGGTATCGGTGAGCGGCAGCAGGAGGACGTCTTCCATCGAGGCCTGCGAGCGCTGGGTGGTGGGATCGAACTTGCGTATGGTTTCCACTTCGTCGCCGAAAAACTCGATGCGCACCGGGCGGTCGGCTTCCGCCGGATACACGTCCAGAATGCCGCCGCGCATGGCGTACTCGCCCGGCATTTCCACCACGTCGGTGGCGGTGTAGCCGACGCTGTTGAGGTGCTGCACCAGTTCCCCGGCATCCAGATATTCGCTGCGGCGGGGGCAGCGGGCCTGGCCGGCGTAATACTCGGCGGAACGCAGCCGCAGGGCGGCCGCCGGCGCCGGTGTGATCACAATCTGGGCGGTGCCGGTGGCGATTTTCCATAGCGCCGTCGCGCGCGCTTCCTGAATTTCCGGGTGCGGCGAAAGATTTTGAAACGGCAGGACGTCGCGCGTCGGGAGACTGATTACCGCTTCCGGGGCCGCCCCGCCGGTCAGCTCGCAAAGAGCCTGTACCACCGGGAGCAATTCCTCGGCGGCACGGTTGTTGCGGGTGATGACGATCAGCGGACGGCTGGCGGCGCGCTGCAGCATGGCAATCAGCAGAGCTTTGGCCGTAGGCGTGAGGCCGGAGACACCAACCCGCCCCGCGCCGGTTTTCAGTAGGGGTACCGTACGCGCAAAAGCGGGTAATTTTTCCATGTCCGCGAAAAAATCGCGGACGAAGGGGAGAATCATCTCGTCTTTGATTCTACCAAGCCTGCCTGGGAAGCAGGTTTGCAGTTCACAGCTCACAGTCTGCAGCCAGAACCAACCCGAACCGTCCAGCTTCCCAGGGCCTTGGGGATAGCATTGAGGATGGCTTAGCTGGCTGTCAGCTGCAAACTGACAACTGCAAACCGGTTTCGGGCCAATTGCCAATGGCGCCGTTTCGTCCTGCTAAAATCAAAGCAACGTGTCCGAAAAAATTCTGAGTCGCGAACACCTGCGCGAGCGGGTCGCCGAGTGGCGGCGGGCGGGCGAGCGGATTGTGCTGGCCAACGGCTGCTTTGACCTGCTGCATGTGGGTCACGTGCGCTATTTGTGCGGGGCCAAAGCGCTCGGAGGCAAGCTGGTGGTGGGCGTGAATGGCGATGCAAGCGTGCGCGCCCTCAAGGGATCCGGTCGGCCGTTGATGCCGGCCACGGAGCGGGCCGAGATTCTGGCCGCGCTGGAGCCGGTGGACGCGGTGGTGATCTTTGCCGAGCCGGACGTGCGGCAACTGATCCGCGAGTTGCGTCCCGACGTGCAGGCCAAAGGGTCCGATTACACGGTGGACAACGTGCCCGAGCGCGAGGTGGTTGCCGAGTGCGGCGGCCGGGTGGCGATTGTTGGCGATCCCAAAGACCATTCGGCGACGGAACTGATCAAGAAGGTAAAAGGAAATTAGGGGAAATTTGCAGTTTTCAGTTTACAGTTTGCAGCCGGACCGGAGCCGCTGTCTGGCGGCAAACTGTGAACTGTAAACTGCAAACCTGTTCGTGATTTGTACTCCCAGAATGGTGGCTAAGACTCACAATTCGCGCGACCCGCGGCGCATCCTGGTTATACGCATGGGGTCCATGGGCGACGTAATCCATGCCCTGCCCGCGGTTGCGGCATTACGCTCCATGTTTCCCGGCGCGGAGGTGGGCTGGGTGATCGAAGAGCGCTGGGCTGAACTTCTTTGTTTGCCAGGTGGCCAGCCACGATCGCCGGAAATGCCGCTGGTTGACCGCATACACGTCGTCAACACGCGTGCGTGGCGAAAACAGCTCCTGTCCGGAAGAACCTGGACCGATATTCTGGCCGCCAGAGGCGAGTTGCGGCAGGCGGGTTATGACGTAGCCCTGGATTTTCAGGGTGCGTGGAAATCCGCTGTGGCAGCACTGGCCAGCGGGGCGCCGATTCGCCTCGGATTCCGTCATCCGCGCGAGCAAGGCGCCGCCATGTTTTATACCCGAAAGACGACCGCCGAAGGCGCGCATGTGGTGGAGCAGAATCTCGCGCTGCTGGCCGGACTCATACCCGCCGGCGAGGAAGCCCAAGCGGCGGCCCGGCTGTCCGCCCTGCGGCGGTCCCCGCCAGCTTCGCAACTGCCGCAGGATGACCGTCAGGAGGCCTGGGCTGACAGGGAGCTGGCCCGCCACGGATTTTTGACCCACGATTTTGCCCTCCTGAATCCGGGCGCCGGTTGGGGCGCGAAGTGCTGGCCGGCGGAGAGCTACGGCGAAGTGGCGCGCGGACTGGCAAAAATGGGGCTTCCTTCATTCGTGAATTTTGGTCCGAACGAAGATGCGTTGGCGCAGGCCGTCGTGAAAGCCGGCAACGGCGCCGCCGTGGCCGTGAGCTTCAGTTTGAGCCTACTGACTGCCCTGATGCGGCGGGCACGAATCTTTGTGGGCGGCGATACCGGCCCCATGCACCTGGCTGCGGCTTTGCGGGTTCCCGTTGTGGGGGTCTTCGGGCCGACGGATCCGGCACGGAACGGGCCCTATGCGACCCCAGCCATTGTCGTACGCAGCTCCGGGAGTGTGACCAATCACTCGCGGCGGGCCAAACCCGACGACGCCATGCTCTCCATCAGTCCGGCGGAGGTGCTGGCCGCCGCGCAAACGCTTATGGAGCGCGAACGCTCCGAACGGCCGGGTCATCTGGAGGTTACTGGTGAATGACTGGTCGCGCCGCGCGCGCCGCATCCGTGTTCCGCTGAGCTTTGCGTTCGCGGCCGTCTATTTCTTTCTGGCGCGCCCGGGGTGGACTTCTCTGATCGCGGGCGGCGTCATTGTCCTGGCTGGATTGGGCTTGCGCGCGGCCGCCTCCGGCCATGTGCGCAAGGATAGCGAGCTTACCACCACCGGCCCGTATGCCTATACGCGCAATCCTTTGTACCTGGGGTCCATCGTCATGGGCGTTGGTTTTGCGGTGGCCGCCCGCAGTTGGTGGGTGGTCGCAGGATTGGCGGCCTTGTTCGTGCTTGTGTATATGCCGGTCATCCGGGCGGAGGAGCGTTTTCTGCGCAACCAGTTTCCCGGGTACGACGGCTATGCACGGCGCGTGCCCCGGTTCGGCATTCATTTGAGCAGGAAGGCCAACACCTTTGGAGTTTTTTCCCGGGAGCTGTATTGGAAACATCGCGAGTACAATGCCTTAATCGGAGCCGTTCTGATGATGGCGGCCTTGGTCGCAAAGCGGTTGTTGTGGGTGCATTCGAGGTGAACTGCTGAGAATCCGGGTCCAATTTTTCTTCGGATTGTTGCTGGCGCTGGCGGTGATGGCCGGGGCGCAGAGCATGAGCTTGCTGGCGAAGGGCGACTCCATCGGGCCGCTCGCCCATATCCAGCCGCCACCGCCGAATCACCATTTTCCGGAAGGCTTCAGTTTTGTGTATGGCGCCGAATGGCGCATCTGGAAAGCCGGAACCGCCACCTTAAAAGTGGAGAGCGAAGGGCGCGAGAAACATGTGATCGCCACCGCGGACGCCAGCGGCTTTGTCGCCTTGCTCTTCCACGTACACGATCATTTCGATGCGCGTTTCGATCCGCATTCCTTCTGTTCCCTGTCGGTTGGCAAGCATACCGAGGAGGGCCTGCGTAAGCGGGAGACGCAAATCCGCTTCGACTATTCCCGCCGCAAGAGCTTACTGGACGAAATCAACCTCAAGAACAACGAAAAGAAGCGCACCGAGGAAGATATTCCCGGCTGCGTAACCGATATGCTGTCGGGAATCTTCTATCTGAGCTCGTTGCCTCTGCAACCGGGGAACACGTATGTGTTTCCGATAAACGATGGCGGCAAAACCGTGGCTCTGCGCGCCACCGTGGAAGGCCGCGAACAGATCAAGACTGATGCCGGCATTTTCTCCACCATACGGGTGCGTCCGCAGGCGGACTCGGGAGTGTTGAAGGACCGCGGCGAGTTCTGGCTGTGGTACACCGATGATGCGCAAAAGATTCCCATCCAAATGCGCGCCCGCTCCTTCTGGGGAACCATTACCCTGCGTCTGCAGAGAGTGGAAAAACATTAGAACCAGTTTCGAGTTTCGAGTTTCCAGAACGGCAAGGGCCGGTTTCGAACTTGAAACTTGAAAACTAGGAACCGGAAACGGGTTCCGCGGTGGTGGCCAGAAACGGCAGGTTGCGTCCCTGGTGGGGGAAGCCCAAGCCGTAGCCAAAAACGTAGGGTTCGTCAATGAGGAAGCCGAGATATTCCGGCTGCAACAGAACCCTGCGGGCCGCCTGGCGGTCCAGCAGGGTCACCAGCCGGACGGTCGTGGCGCCCCGGGCCAGCACATTGCGCATCAGGAATTCGGCGGTTACGCCCGTCTCCAGCACGGTCTCGATCAGCAGTACATCCACGCCGGTGACTTCCAGTTCCGGGCTATAGAAGATTTTGGTGGTGTTGCCGACTTCATTGAAATCGGGGCGGATGAAGTGGCAAACCACCTCGCCTTGCAGCTCCCGAATCAGGTCGGCCATGAATACGAAGCCATTTTCCAGCACACAGACCGCATGGATGGTCTTGCCGCGAAAATCCAGGGAAATCTGCCGGGCCAGTTCCTTTACCCGTCTGTTAATCTGCTCCGCGGTCAGCACCACGCGGTAGCGTTCGTTCCCTCGTCCGTTCAAGCGTCCTCCTGGAACCAGTTTCGAGTTTCAAGTTTCAGGTTTCCAGCGGGCGGAGGCCGGTCTTTTTCGTTCTGGGAACTCGAAACTTGAAACTACTTTATGGTTCGGACTTCTTGCACCACCAGCGCCTGGCGGTCGTGGGGACTGGCGGCAAATCGTTCCGGCACGCCGAATCCCCGCAGCCAGACCAACTCACCCGCGGAGTTGGCCGCCACCGGCCAAAGCACGCGCTCCATACCCGACACATGGCGCGACTGCAACAGCTCTTTCAACTTCCTGGGGGCTTTGGTATGCGCCGGCCAAAAGCGGTCTCCAGCGCGCCAGTTACGCACCCGCAACTCGCTGCCCACTGTCTGGGGATTCAACAGGTCTGCAAGATTATACCCCTGCTCCGGCGCGGCGCCAGGATCAATTACGGAAGCGCGCAATACCAGCCCCAGTTCGCGGATGTGCAACTCTCCCGGAACCGGCAAAACATACTCGTAGCCTGCCGGGGCGGACGGCCTGTTTTTTCGCTGGGCCCGGGAACGCGAGGCGGGGGCCCTCCGGGCGCGAGTCTGTTCAATGATCAGTTCGGCGCCGGTTCGGAAATCCTGCCGCGGGTTGGCGCTCTCGGGACATCCCGGGACGCGGCGTACCCGCCAGGGCCCGCGCAATTCCGCTTCGGCGGCGCCGGACGCCGGAATCAACTTCAACACCTGCTCGGCGTGCTGCAAGCTGGTTTCCGGCGGAGCCGATGGGTCCGGCGCGGCGCCGGCGATGGCCTGCCGCACGATGCGGCGTTGCACCGCCAGCGGCAACTCTGCCAGCTTATCCACGCGCAAGTGGACTTCTCCCGCCGCGGGATTGCCCTCCTGGGCCGCGCCGCCGGCTGGGGCGACCACGTGGACCACATCCGCCAGATGGCTTTCGACCGTATCGCGCCAATAGGATTCTTCGGCGCGGGCAATCTCCGCCGTTTCCGCCAGTACCTGCCGGATCGCCGGATTGAATTCACGTTCCAGCAGCGGCAACAATACATGCCGCACCCGGTTGCGGGTATGTTTCACGTCGCGATTGGTGGAATCCTCGCGCCACTCCTGCCCGAGCGCGTGCAGATACTCCTCCAGTTCGCTGCGCTGAAGTTCCAGCAGCGGCCGGACAATGGCCGCCCCTCCCGCGGCAGAGGAAGCTTCCGGGAGAAGCACAGCCGGATAGATTCCGGAGAACCCACGCGTGCCTGCGCCACGCAGCAACCGCATAAGCACCGTTTCCGCCTGATCATCCAACGTATGCGCGGTGGCGATTTTGCCGACTGTGGCCGTCCCGCACAGCTTACGAAACCAGGCGTAGCGCAATTCGCGCGCCGCTGTCTCCAGGCTCAAGCCGGCCGTTCGCGCGTGAGCCGGCACATTGCCTGATTCCGTAGAGAAGGGCAGCCCCAGGCGTTCCGCCAGCGCGCGCACAAACTGCTGATCGGCATCGGCTTCGGCGCCGCGAATCTGATGATGAAAATGGACGACCGAAAGGACCAGCCCCAACTCTCCGCTCAGCTGCCGCAACAGATGCAGCAAAGCCACCGAATCCGCGCCGCCGGATACGGCCACACCAAGACGGTCGCCCGGCCGCAGCAATTTCAATCGGCGAACGTAAGCAAGGACCCGCTCAGGAAGACTCGGCGCCACGAGGCAATGCTACATGAAAGCCGTTTCACGTTTCACGTTCCACGTTGAAGGCCGCAATTGGCGGTTGGCAAGACGGCTTACAGTTTACAGTTTGCAGTTTGCAGCCGGACTGGCGAAGGCCGTTGTTCGTCCCCCGCCAGCGGCCGTTTCGCGGAGCCGGTCGTCGGCAAGCGTCTCTCAACCCGCAACTCCGTCTCAGGCTGCTTGCGTGAAACCTGCCTTGGCTGCCAGTTTTTGTACTGCGGCCAGCACCGGAGTAAGCTCCGCTGGCAGGTTATGGCGCCGTTTCAAATATTCAGGGCTGTTGAAGGAAAGCCAAACCTGCCCGTCGGCATCTTCCGCGACCAGGATCTTTAGCGGCAGGTCGAGGGCAATACTGGGCGCGGCCAGCATCAGGGCAGTACCGCCCTTGGGGCTTCCGAAGATCAGTAGCTTGGTCGGGCGCATCTTCATTCCGGCCTTCCCGGCTTCGCCACTGTGGTCAATCAGGGTAAAAAGGGTAATCCCATTCGCCTCCAGAATCTGTCGCAGGTTGCCCACCGTTTCGTCCACCGAGTGGCTGCTGTGTACGCGGATAATTCCATTGTCCGGGCTCGCCATACTTATGCCTCCCGTCCTTTTGATTCTCGATGGGCCTTCGTGGAGGTCCCGGCCCCTAGCTACCAACTACTAACTCCTAACTACTAACTCCTGAATTCTTTCCTCCAACTCCTCGTCCCCAAATACTGGCAGGAGAAGCTGGCGACGCGGGCGCCGAACTCCAGGGCGTCGCGGAAGCTGTGGCCGGGTTGGGCCAGGGCATAACAGAATGCGCCATGATAGATGTCGCCGGCGCCGGTGGTGTCCACCGCCTGCACTTTCGGCACCGCGATTTCTCCGGCGGCGCCTTCATCCAGATAGTGAATGGAACTCTCACCCCGGGTAATTGCCGAGCGCTTGATCCCTTGAGCCTGCAGAAAGGCAAACACCTCGCGCTCATCGCGGCAGCCGGGAGGCATGAAATCGTTGGAGCAGACGGCTATGTCGACATGCGGCAGCAGGCCGGGCATACCCGGCTTCCAACTGCCGGCGTCGAGCACCACGGAAATTCCCAACGCGCGGGCCTGGGCGGCTACGGCCACACACACCGGCATGTACAGCCCGTCCACCAGTACGATGGATATACCCTGGAACCATTGCGGATCGCACTGGAAGTCCGGCGCGGAAAAGTCCCTGTCTCCGGTGGCAATGATCGTGCGTTCGCCGGTACCGCGAATCACCAGAATGGCGGAAACCGGCGGCGGCGCCTGTTTTTCGCGCGTTACGTCATGAAGCCGGACGCCGGCGCTGTCCAGTTCCTCATGAATCACCGAAGTCAGGGAATGCCGGCCCACGGGCGATATCAGCGCCGCGCCGCCTCCCAGAAAGGCAAAGGTGATGGCCGCATTGATGGCGGGGCCGCCGGCCGACAACGCCGGACTTCCCGCGACAACCTTCGTGTTGCGCGCCGGAATCTCGTTCACCACATAGGTGAAGTCGATATTCGCCATGCCGACAAAGAGGCCGCGGGGATCACGACGGTTGGGAGTGCTCACGGAAACGAGGTTAGCACGACTTTTACCACAGAGGACACAGAGGGCACAGAGGACACAGAGGGCACAGAGGAAACCAAGCCAGAACCAAAGCTATTTAGCCGCGGATCAACGCAGATAAGCGCAGACCGGCACAAAACAACATGGAATTTGCTATGCCCTATGCTCTCATCAGCGTTATTCTGCGTTAACCTGCGGCTGATCGCTTTTGGGCTGTCTCCTCTGTGCCCTCTGAGTCCTCTGTGGTGAAATGTTGGGGCCAATCGCCAAAAGCCAATTGCCAATTGCGGTTTTTACTCAAACACAACGGTTTTCTGTCCGTAGGGAAGCACGCGATGGAGCAGGTGCAAGCGGACGGCGCGGCCCAGAACTTTGCGTTCCAAGTCGCGGCCTTTCAGGATCAGATCCTCCAGCGAATCGCGATGGGTGACGCGGCAAACATCCTGCTCGATGATGGGCCCCTGGTCCAGCTCCGCGGTAACGTAATGGCTGGTGGCGCCGATCAGTTTTACTCCGC
>Ga0326727_10007529_pt1 | contig 28681 bp, 22 predicted proteins | sample MB2enrmetagenome_FD_207643 | JGI IMG/M metagenome (GOLD analysis project Ga0326727, IMG submission 207643) | Lab enriched peat soil microbial communities from McLean, Ithaca, NY, United States - MB29MY | ecosystem: Environmental > Terrestrial > Soil > Wetlands > Peat | place: USA: New York... | reverse complement strand
ATGAAGCGTCGCTCCCCCTGGTGTCTGAACGAAGGAGTTTCCTGCAAGGTGCTTTACGAATTGACCGTGACGCTCATCCAGACTTGGGCGTTTCACACTCAATGCTAGGCTGACACTGCCTGGCGTCTCGCGGTGGGGCTGGGTTAGGGAGAAGCGGTGTGAGTACCCTTACTCCGGACAAATTAGTGTCAGCCGCTTTCCCCAAGCCCTTCGCGCATAATCAGATTGCCCCTATGATTTCTGCCAGCTTCCCAGCGCGTTCCGGGTCGATCTTGTTCCCGGCCGTCTTGCTCAAATTGCGCACCTGCTCGCGGGCGATTTGATACGTATCTTTGCGGCCGGCGGCTTCCCAACTGGCGCGGGACATCCGCACCGAGACCCGCGGTGCCAGGAACTCCTTACCGCGCAGCCGGTTGATGGTGTGCTCCACCAACATATAGTCACCGCGTGGGCCGATTTGCTTGATGAGATCGGTGGCCAGGGTTTCCGGGGTCACCGTGACGCCAGCGGCTATCCGTTTCGAAATTGCGGAAATCTCCTCGTCCATAATCAATTGTTCGTGGCTGCACGTCATGCCCGTGGCAAACATGCCGCAGTTCACAATCAGGTCATTTCCCGCGCCCACCGAACAGAACATGCTGAAAGTCTTCTCCCAGGAATTCTGCTCATCGTGGGTGTGGTTATCGGAGTTAGGCGCGGTGGTATGGCACGGCACACGGTAGAAACGCGCCAATTGCGCCCCCGCGATGCGGCAGATGGTGGTTTCGGTTGAGCCGACCAAAGCGGTGGCATCGCGCATATCGGTAACCGTCCACGAATTGGCATACAGAACCTTAGCCCCAGGTTTGAACATCTGGATCATCACCAGGCCGGAAATGCACTCCGCGTTGTTGACCGTCAGCAAGCCGGCCAGGGTATAGGGGGCGGAGAGTCCCGCATTCGGTTCGGGAAGAATGGCCAGGGGCACGGCCGTCTGCAAGGTGTCTTGGACGGCCTCCAGCACGCCCCCTTCCCAGAACAGGGGACTAGTGGGCGACAATTGGGTGATGCCGTACACCTGGCTGCGAAAATCTCCGGCGAAAGCCGCCTTGGCCAGGTCGATAACCGCGCGGTTGATCCGGGCGTTATCCGTGGAGAAGAAGATGGGTTTGCGGCTGTTTTCGATGACCGCGCGCACGCCGTAAGGAAGGGTATTGCGCGGATTGGGCACGTCCTGAGGCATCACCGGAATGCCAATCATGTCGATGCATTCCAGCTTGTCACAGAGGCGGGAAAAGAGCTCGACGTCCGCCACGGTGGAGTAACGGGTCTCACCGGTATCGGAGTCCACCCAAAATACCGCGTTGTGCCCGGCGGCGATTTTCGGGTCGCCGTCACCCAGAACGAAAGCGAACTTTCCGTCACGATCAAACACTTCGAACTGCGCCGGAACATGGCTCAGGGCCTCTTCAATGGCCGCTCTGGGGAAACGCACAATCTGCTTTTCCGCATCAACCGGAAGCCCCTTGGCCTGAAGGAGTGAGAACACTTGCGGGCTGCCAATCTTGACCCCGCAATGTTCGAGGATGTCCAGGGTCGCCTCGTGAATCTGGAGAATTTCCGCATCGGAAAGAACTTTCATCAAGGAAAGTTTCATGTTTTAACTCCGCGTTAGAGTATTTGCAGGATCTTCAAGCAACCTGACGAGCCGCTCCGTGGCCCTTGGCAACGCCCTATGGCAACTGCCCTCCTCCGGCCGCTGGAGGTTCGGTGGGACGTTCCTGAGAAAGCAGGAACGCGGCCACCACCGCCAGGGCGATTCCGGCGATTGCCGTGCCCGTCAACTTTTCGTGCAGGAAAACCACGGCCAGGAAAATGGCGACCAGCGGATAGAGGTAGCACAGGGGAACCACGATGGATGCTTTACCCCCAACCTCCAGGGCCTTGAAACTCGTCATGCATCCGAAACCGTTCAGCACTCCGCCCACAATAGCCAGCCCAATGATCTTCCTCCGGGCGTGCCAGTCGAGCGGCGCCAGCGCGAAGATGCACAGGGCAATGACCAGCATGGCCAGGCAAAACCACATGTATGACAATTCCGTGGAAATCTCATTCGTCTCCAGCTTTTGCGTGATGCCGGTGAGGCCGAAGAACAACATGGCGAAGAGGGCAAATAACAACCATAACGGAATGTGCATATACTCCACTCCTTGGCAAGGCCGCCCAATTACAGGCTGAGGAGATAAATGGCGGCCAATGCGATGACCAATCCCACCTTCTGATACTTACTCATCCGTTCGTGCAGTACCACAAAGGCCACCAGAACCGTAACCAGGGGAGCCAGCCCGCCCAGGGGAACCACCACGGCGACCCGTCCGCCCATGCTCAACGACTTGAAAAAGGCAATGTTGCCTAACCCGCCCAAAATCCCGGTGAGGAACGCAAAGAAGATACCCCGCTTCCGATTCCGCCCCCCCACCACGCGCGGCGATCGAAAAACCAGCAACCCGAGCGGAAACAAACCCAGGGTGAAAAGGAACTGGTTCATGTAGGCATTGATATCATCCGCTACAGCCTTGGAAATCGCTGCCCATCCCCCCCACAGCAAGATGGTGAGCAACGAGTAATACAGCCACTGATAGCGCCCCGGCTTGCGGGTTGTCACTTCCACGATTACGGGACTTGTAGACATGTTTCGCGGCCTCAGCTTAATGAGCTTTGGGTGCTTTGGGCTGGCTTTGAACCAGCAAATAAAGAACGAGGCGAGGCACGGTCACCTGATCCGCTAACACCTTGCCGGAAACCATGTCGCGATACTCCCCCTCGCCGTCTTCACCCGCACCCAGTATACACACGGGAAGACTAGATACAGGGACAGCGCGAATGAATCCGCGTGACTATGCTTTCGCCGACAAATAGGCCAGCGTCCGCGTAAGCGCAGCTTCGTCATCCATGGAAGGAACGAACTCGAGACCGAAGACGCCTTGGTACCCGAGTTGTTCGATCTGGTCCAGGACGAAAGGATAGTTCGTCTCGCCTGTGAACACCTCATGGCGGCTCGGCACGCCTGCCGAATGGAAGTGGCCGATGACATCGATGTTCCGCTTGATGTGATTGACGAGGTCGCCTTCCATAATCTGCATGTGGTAGCAGTCGAAGAGTATCCGCAGGCGCTTGGAGCCGATCCGCCGGCAGATTTCTCCGCCCAGGTCGCTGCTGGTAAGCCAATGGCCGGGATGATCGTACTTGTCGTTGAGAGGCTCCAAAAGCAGGGTCACACCTGCTTTCTCCGCCATGTCGACGACCGGCTTGATCCATTCGATGACCGACTCCAGCATCTGCTGGTCAGTCAAATCCGGTACGCGATTGCCGGCCAGGAAAATCGTGTTGGGGATCTGGGCTTCTTTCGTGTAATCGAGGGTCATCCGTGCGCGCGTGAGCCAGGCGTCCTTGCTCCTGCGGGGATCGGTCAGGCCGCCGCCCACCGACTCATCTGGCGCGTTGATGAGCGTGTTCGTGATTGTGACCCTGTTCGCCTGAGCGAGCTTGGCCAACTGCTCCGGGGAGCCTTTGAACACACTGTCCACCCACCACATCTCGACGTACTTGAATCCGAGACGGGCAGCAGTCTTTATGCGACCTTCAAACGGCAGGTCGGTCAGAGCCATTTCCAAACATAGGCCCAGTTTCATAGCGAATCCTCCTTAGGTGTCAATGAATCCTTAAGATAGTTCCCGCAACGGCGTCCCCGCTTCCAACTTAAGGAAACAGGCTGTGCATGACCTTATTAATGCCTAGAGCAATGGCGTTGCAATCTTCATCCGAATAGTTATGGTTAATTTCAATGTGGATAGACCTTCCCAGCAGGTTGAGTGTGCGGGGGCACATGTCCCGGGAATATTTCGGCAGTTCGGCCGTCGGCACCGCGCTCCAAGGCAGCCCATCTTTGGCCACGCTCTTTTTGTCCAAGATATGCTCCCAATAGGCGTAGATATGCCAGTCGCGCACCTTGGAATCGTACACGCCGCCGGCCGGCACGCCTTCGTCATGAAGGGCCTCAATCGCCTGGCGAGTTACGTCGGGGTTGGGCAGGAACAGAATCAGACAGATGGCCGTGTCGCCTTGCTCGTCGGTAAGGCGGCGAAATTGAACGTGCGGGGACTTGTCGATCCCGTCCTTGATCAACTTCTTTGCTCGCCGGTAACCGGCCAGCATAGCGTCCGTCTTGCGAATCTGCGCCAGGGCGACCGCGCCTTCCAGTTCGCTCATGCGGTAGTTTTCGCCAGCAAAGAGCTCGCCTTCCCGCCGCTCGTGGGCAAAGCGGTCCGGCCGCCAACAGGCTGCCGTGTCATGCCAGCTCTGGGCGCGGGTGTACAGCCACTCGTCGTCGGTGGTCACAAAGCCTCCCTCGCCACTGACGATCACCTTGTAATAATCGAAACTGAAACAGCCGATCGTTCCCAGGCTCCCAAGCCGCCGGCCATGGAAAGAGCCACCACCGGCTTGCGCCACATCTTCCAGGAGGGGCAGCCCCTTACGCTTCGCCAAGTCGAGCAGAGCATCCATTTGGGCCGGGGCGCCGCGCATGTGCACGGCAGCTATGGCCTTGGTTCGGGGCGTGATGGCACGTTCCACGGCCTCCGGATTGAGATTGAGAGAATCGTCGACTTCCGCAATAACCGGGATAGCATTCGATGCGACGACCGTGGCCGCGGTAGCGAAGAATGTGTAGGCGGGGACAATCACCTCATCGCCGGCGCCGATCCCCAGTGCCCGGTAAGCGGCCACCAGCGCCGAGGTGCAGGAGTTCACGGCCAGGCAATGCTTCACCCCGAGGAGTTCCCCCATGGCCTGCTCGGCCGCAGCCACCCGGCTCGGCTTGGGATTGTAATAGCGGAACAGATGCGGTCCCTGAATATTGGCGTCGCTCGCCAGAACCGCCTTGAGCTTCTCTTTGTTTCCGGGGCTGAAGTCCCACATGTCAATAATTTCCCAGAGTTCCTCGCGGCCGATCTTGGTGGGATACGGTCCGAGTTTGGGTACCGCCTTGGTCGGTCCCTCGATAACAGATGATTCCTTTTTCACGTTCCCCCTCCGTAGCTTAATAATTAGTTTGACCGTCCCTAGCGCTGACTCGGCACGTCCTCCCCCTCACGGGCCTGCCTAGTGGCGGGACCGCATGGCGCGATAGCCGACGCCGCCCATTGCAACCTTGCGCTCTGCTCCGTCAGGTTCCTTCACGAAAACGACAACAACACCATGGCAACCATGCCCGACCTGACTTCCATCCCGCCGCGTCACTGATCCCCATTGAGGGCGCTTTCCCTTGACCAGCATCGATCCCAGGCCTGCTTGTACCCCGGCACAAGCAGGAACCCGGCTGCGGTCAGAAACGAGCCTCGATGTGGATTTCGCCGGTCCGGATGGGCAGTCGGATTCGTTCCAGACGGGGGTCAAAGTCCGTCCACTGCCTTCCATCCACTTTCACCGAGCGCACGTGCTTGCCCTCAGGAGCACGGAGGACTAACCATGCGGCTGTTGCCGGGTTCCGAGTGGGCAGCGTCACCCGGGCTTCCACCCCCTCCGCGTTCGCTTCCAGGTGGTAACTAACGGGACCGAAATAGGTCGGCCCTTCACGGACCTCCACCTTCTCCCCTGGGGTGAGCCACCGCCTGGGGGTTCCGGCGGCCAGCCACAAAGTGTTTCCTTCCTCCCGGACCAGCAAATCCCGCACTCGGTTCACGAACTTCGCTTCGTCGGGAATCTTGTAAAAAGGCCCGCTTGGGGAACCCCACTGGCGATACTCTTCGGTAAAGGCGTTCACCGAAGGGTAGTAGCACGCCACGAAGTCGTTATAGAGGTTGCGAATGGCCGCAGGCACTTCGTTACGCCGTAAATAAGTCAGGATGGGGTTCTGCAGATTGGCCTGGAACACCATCCCTCCCCGGCTGAACCAAAGCTTGTCATCCACCCAGCCGTGTACGTGAAGGCCCAGTGATGACGACATGGTCGCGTTGTCTTCCCAATCGTCCAACACCCAATTCGCGATGGGCTCGTCGGTGTGGAAGACGTCGGTCGCGAGGAGGATCATGGGGCCGTAAAGAACCTCGCGCGTGGCGGAAAGCCGGTAGGTGGGCAAACCCTTTTGGGGATAACGGGAGTAATAGGCGACGCGAATGGGACCGAACAGACGGATTCGCTGATAGGGCCGGGTGGGCAGGTACGGAATATAAGTGTTGTCGCGCAGCCTGATGACCGGAGCCAATCGGGAGGCTCGCAGTACGGTGTCGCGCAGGTCCGATGTGTACGCAGCGGCTTCCTGCGCATATTTTCCGGCGTCCGGCGCCCCGATGTCGGCCAAAGCCCGGGCGAGGCCGGTCATGCCGGCGGCCGCGAAGGCATTCACCGAAAACCAGTGGCCCCAGTCTTTGTTGTCTTCCAAATCCCCTGCGGGGAGCAGGCCGTATTCCGGAATTCTCTGATCTCCATCCCGCAGCATGGTGAGTTTTCGCTGCTCAACCACCCAGTTCGCGGCGCGCTCCATGCTGGGCGCAGCGTGCTTCAACCACTCCTTATCGCGGGTGTAGAAATAGTGTTCACCCAGGGCCCAAAGGACGGTTCCGTGGTCGAGGTTGTACTCGGATTCGGTGTAATCGTATTCCTTATCGATCCGCGCCCCGTGATACACATCCTTCTGATCGCCCGTGAAGGTCCCCAGGAAGGGCTTGGAGCCCTGCAAGCTGATGAATGCTTCCAGATACTCTGCGGCGAGTTTGTGGTCACCGACGGCATCCAGAAGAACACATTGGAAGGCCGCCTCGTTATCGAAAACATCATAGGTGTAGCTCGCCGCCGGCACCATGTAGATCCCGCTCTTCGGGTCCTTCGTGGCGCTTATCCGGATATGGGGAATCGTCGCTTTCGCAAACCCCACAAACCTCTTCTCCGGCACATCAAACGGAATCGCCGCGTCTGTCACTTGACGCCAATAGTCGATCACGCGAGTACGCTCGTGGTCGTAATTCAGCTCTCCCAGATGCTGGCGTTCGGTAGGCGAGAGCCTAGGCACAAACGGCAACGAAACCAACACGCTTTTCTCTTCGCCTCCCCCAAGAGAGATCTCGGCGTGAATTCCCTGCAGCTTCTTTTTGCCGTCCACCACGCCACCCAACGAGACGTGGGCCGACTCCGGGAAGCTTACATGGGCGCGGACCAACTGGCCGTCATGAGCAAGAAGTTCGCCCTTTTCGAGAGAGAGACTCTCCGCAGGATCGGTGGCCAGCCACAAGTGCGCCGTCGCCGGCCGGGTGCCGAGATTTCGGGCCCGGATCTTCACCATCAGGATCGCGGGTGTCTGCTCGTTCCGCCCCGGATCGTCCGGGCCGAGCGGCCCGGAAAGCAAAGTGGCAAAACCCTCTTCGTCGTAACGGATGCCGCCATCTGACCAGGTTGCTTTAGCGACCGGCAGGTAGTCATCCAGAACAGAGAGCCGGGAGTCCTTCGAGTCAGGCCGGTATTGGGGGATTGCTCCAGTTCCAATCCGCCAGGAGATTCGATCACCCGCCCACTCCATCCGCTCCTTTTCCCGGCCTTTTGCCCTGTCGCCTTCTTTGGAAATCGTGATGTTTCCGCCCCACTCAAAGGCAAATTTCTGCCAACTGGCGTCGGCCGCCAACGGGAGGTAAAGCCGCCCGCCTTGCCGTATGACCGGGTCCAACGGAGGAATCTCTTTCGATGCCCGCTCGTAAGTCTGTTCGGGTTCCCTGGCAAGCCTCTCCCGGATCTTTTCCCCTGCTTTGACGATGGACGGGGAGAACGAGCGCAGGTCGGAGGCTAGGCTCACATAGGCGTGAAAGTCGGGAATGTAGACAGGACCTTTTTGAACGTCCGGGATGCTGAAAGAAAATGTTCGCTTTCCTGCCTCGAGAGTCACGACCGTGACGTCGTGAGAACCCGGAAGCGAAGGCTCGGCGGCCGCCAGCGCCAGCGCCAAACCTTTCGGAGAGCCGGAGGTTGTTATGTGGAAGGTTCCTCCGCGGATCGAGTCTCCTCCCGATCCCTTCCAAAGTTGCAGGCTCCGAAGCCGGCCGTTATAGACGCGCACGGACCCGTCCCACGTATACGCCGTCGCTTCCCCAGCCCCCAGCTCCAAGCGCACGCTCACGGCTTTCTCCTGCGAGCCGCTCAAGACCTGCACAGCCTCGATATGCGGGTCGGATTTGAACACCAGCCGTATTTTCAGAGTCCGGCGGTATTCCAAACCCGGGAGGTTCTGCGCCAGGGGATTTTCAGCCTTTTCTAGGGGTCCGAACGTGTATCGGCATTCTGCTCCCTGGCAATCCACCTTGGTGGATGCCTTCAACCAGCGCCCCTGCCAGGGATCGTCCACGGGGTCCTCAATGGTGGGCATCTGCGGGGGTGGATAAGGCCAATTTCGAAACCAGTATTCCAAGTCCCCTTCCGGCGCATTGCTGCGGGCTCGGACGCGCACCCGGACCTCCCGGATGTCGCGCTCCTCCGCCCACTGCACACCATAGATGTAACGACCGTCCGCAGCTCGTTCGGCGTTCCGCCCGGCGCTTCTTGCTTCGTCATAATCGAAGGCCACTTGCGAGGTGTTTTGATCCTGGGCACAGCACCGCTTCCCAAAGGGTGCTATGTCTAGGCCAGGAGTCTCGGCCAAGGCCGAAGAGGTCAAGACTACGGCAAAGCAGCAACAAACGATCAAATGACTGATCCGCATATTCGCTCTCTCATCGGGTGACAGGGTTGGGTGACATTGCCTTTTCCCCCATTTCCACCACGGGCTTCAACCGCTCGACCACCAAATCTTCCATCAGCTTGGCTTCCAGCTTGGTTGTGATGCTTCCTCCATGGAATCGACCGTCATGGGCGTAGATTGCGGTCGCCCCCGGCGCTAGTTCTCGCCCGTTCGTTGAAATCGGTAGTCGGGCGGTCATAGACCGCGCCTCAGAAAAGATTCTCACAAAGACCCGCTACGGGTTTATGGTCAACCGAACTTTAGCATTTACAAAGAGTATCAACGTACTTTGATTGCCGATAAATGGCTCTGATCAATCATAAGCATATGTAATACTACTTATGAAAGGGTACAAGTCAACAACTTTCATCATTCACTGCACTATCTGCTTTGTGTAAGAGCCACAACGAGCCTTTTGGGATTTATCAATTCGAGCTTTGAAGTGAAACGCCCGTCAAACTGGCTAAACCACAACCAGCCCCCCGAAATCCTAGTTTCTGGCAGCTGCCTGATTGCTTCGGTGAGGAAATTGTTTTCACTCAAGAACTCATTCGGTGCGCGAAGGACAGTGTGGACCGGAACGGTGATAGATTTCGTTGTGCGTAAAATCAACAACTTAGCGAGACCTAACTTTCTGTAAATTATTGATTCTTCGTTGACGAACTGCTATTTCCGACACACTCTTGGATCCAGGGTTGCGTAGGTGACTTTAGCTATATATTGCTGTAGTTATATTGACTCGACGCGATTAGTCAATTACTTTAGCCTGTGAATGTATTTTGTCAGGATAGCTGCGGGCCCGGCGGCTTGGCGGCATGGATGCGTTTCCGTGATAGCGTAAACCGCGCAAGCGAGGATTTCGAGCGGATTATTTCGGGAACAACTGTACGGACGAGGAGCAGGCACTGACCATGGACGAATCACATCTCCAAGATGTTTTGAAACTCATCTATGCGCGGGGACAGATGTCGCGAGCGAGCCTGGCGCAAGAACTAGACCTTGTCCCAAGCTACGTCAGCCTCCTGGTACGCGAACTGCTCACTGCTGGATCAGTTTGTGAAGCAGGTGTGGCTCCTTCGAGTGGCGGTCGACCCGGAAAGCTCTTGCAGATTAATCCGGAGCTGGCGCATTTGATTGGCATCGACATCGGCACCGTGAACTGCCGCGTCGCAGTTACGGATTTCCTGGGAAATGTCCTGGCCTTCAAAAAATTTCGGTCGCAGGCACAGGAAGGGCCAGAGCATGTGCTGGGTCTGATTCATCGCGAAATACAAGACTATCGCCGTGCATTCCCCGGAATCGTGGCGATCGGAATTGCCCAGTCGGGCTTCGTTGACCACGTCACTGGCACCGTGCTTTTCTGGCCCAAAGTCCCGGGATGGAAGGATGTTCCGCTGAAAGCGATACTGGAACGTGAGCACGGACTTCCAGCCATTGTTGAAGATTCAACTCGTGCCATGGCCGTGGCAGAACAGGCGTTTGGTCAAGGGAGAGGTGTAAGTAATTTCGTGCATGTGATGGTGGGGACGGGAATCGGCTCCACGGTCTTTGTTGGCGGCGACTTGTACATCGGCTCCACGGGCTTGGCCGGCGAGTTCGGTCACATCACCATCGATGAGAATGGAACCCTCTGTTCCTGTGGGAATCGTGGGTGCTTGGAAGGGTATTCCTCCGGCTGGGCCATCATCAATCGAGTGCGCACTGCGTTGTCCCACGGCGTGACTTCGACCCTTTCCAAAGCAGTCATGGAGCATCCGGAAGATTTGTCTGTGGAGATGATTGTGGATGCGGGCAAGGCCGGGGATCGCTTGTCACAGACCGCCCTCACGGAAGCGGGGGCCCATTTGGGGACGGCTCTGGCTGGACTGGTGAACCTTCTGAATCCTGAGAAGATCATCCTCGGCGGCGCTGTGCCTCGGGCAGCTGGCGAAATGATCCTCAAACCGCTGCTCTATTTTCTCGGGGAGCGAGCTTTCCAACGATCCGTCAGTGCCACCAAGGTGGTGGTTTCCGAACTGGACGACAACGCGTCGGTCCTGGGGGCCGTCGTGATGCTGGCCAAAGAACTTCTGGAAAAACTCGGCATGGCCAGGCTCCAAACCAGTTCTACCGGGAAGAGCTAATCAGCTGGTGTGTCTCGCACCAGGCATCAGTTCCTTCCGGCAGAAACCGGAATCGCCGCGCACGACAATGCGCACCTCCGGCCATGCCTGCCGAATCTGTTTCACTAAGCGGTCAAGCTCCTCCGCCCAGCCCGCCGCTCCATTGATATTCGACCTGCGCAACCGCGCGCACGACAGGTGTCCCCCCTTGAAGATGTACGACGGCAGATAGCGGCAGTGCCCGTGATAGGTATGAAAGAACCGCCCTTTTTGAACCCCGTGCATTCGTGCGCGAAGCAATCTACTGTCAATGCGTCAACGGCATCAATGGCCACGTGCAGTTTCCATTCCGACGCCGGAGGATTGTAGATGTTCCGAGTCAAAGAAATCGTCAAGCCTTCGGGCAAGGGACGAACAGCGGACTGGCCGGAACACCCCGGCACAGTAACCAAAGTGACGGCAGAGTCGGTCTTCGTTCAGTGGCACGATTGTGCTGTCGAAGACGAAATGAATTTCGATGAACTCGTCTCCACTGGTACTTTCAATGACATCGTCCCCGTCGTGGTCGCAGAATTTCCCTTGTCCAAGGAGAAGCCGCCAACGATTCACTAAGCTCCTTTGCCAGATAGTTGATGAGCGCCGGTGAGGTCGAGGTGCAGGCAGGGGGGTATGCTCATGCAAAGCTATGCGGAGCGTGGGCGTATCCAGGGAAAGGAAAATGTGGATAACGGCCACGTGACCAAGATTCAGAGCATGGGGGGTAGAGTTCAAGGTCCCGTCACCGGAAAGAAATGGGGTCCTATCAACATTCGCAAGATATCTAAGGAGGACAAGTCCCGTAGGGGAAAATTGGTGGACGAATGACTCGTGATAGCGGTCATGCCACTCTGAGAACTCCTGAGCATCAGCGGGCGGCTGCTCATTTTGCTGGCCTGAGCAACAAGAAAAATAAAGCGGGAATCTTCAGCATGACCTTGGAGGAGAAGCAGGCGGTTGGCAGTAGGGTGGCCAAGATGGTCAACTGCAAGCGTTGGAGAGTCAACAAAGGGCTCCCCTGCATCTGCGGAATGCATCCCGGCTTCCTCCCGCCCAACTCCTTCTGACCGCCTAAAGGTGTCGGGATTGGCGTGGGACACGGCTGGTTCATGCGTATATGCTGCATGTCGACGTACATCCGACTTCAGGACTTTGAGGTGGCCACAATGGGCAGGAGGTCACTTCACGCCCGCGTTGGTTTCCAGGATTTCCTTCACTTTCCGATAGGACTCATTCTGGGGAGTCAATTCCAAGGCCTTATTAATGGCGGCCAGCGCCTCAGTGTATTTTCCCTGATGGCCGTACGCCAGGGCCAACGCGTAATAGGCTTGAGCTGTCTGGGGCTGAAGCTGCGCCCATTTCGCGAAGGCGGCGGCAGCATAATTTTGACTCTTCAGGGCGCTTTGCCCCCGTTCTCGCAGCAGGAGCCCCTGGACCACGTCGCGACTGCTGCCAAACTGTGGATCTAACTTCGCCGCCTTGGACGCCTCAGCCAAAGCCTTCTCCTCTTGTTGCAGCACGGCGTAAGCCAATCCGAGGCTCTGGTGCAGGGAGGCATCATCCGGATAATCGGCAATCAGTTTTTCCAGCCCGGAAAGGGCATTTGAAAACTGCCCATTCTCAACAGCGTCACTGGCCTCCTTCTCGATCCGATCGAACTCCTTTTGAGTGATGAGGGACAGATCCAAGGCTTGATCTCCGGTTATCTGCACTTCACGCTTCGTCGGCATCCTATCCCGAAGCTGGGCCCGCAGCTCGTACGACCCGGATTTTAGGCCGATGAAGACAGCATCACCCGACCTATCCGATTTGTCGAACTGGTGGGCCTCCGTTCCAACTATGGTGAGTTGTACCTCGACATTCTTAAGCGATTTCCCACTTTCGTCATGGAATTTGCACCGGAGGGTAGCTGCAGACATGGTCCCGGTAAGGAAAACCATGCAGGCCAACAGCGCCAACATAGCATTGCGTCTTACACCTTCGAGATACCTGGTCTTTTTCATGACTGCCCCTGTCCCTGAGCGCGCAACCTGGCACCTCCCAATAGAGTTACCGAAAAATCAGCTTCTTTCCGCATTGTGTATTGACGCGTGCGAAGCCCTACCTGAAAGCAGCGGATGAACCTCAGCCTAGCATTTCCTGCCTGGTCACTTCCCCGCGATCTTATCAAGCAAGGGACGGAGTTGCGATCGCGTCAGCGCATCCTTCGCGCCGACGCCAGCACCCGGAAAATCGAAATCGAAGGGCATGTAGTACGAGCGCAGGGAATCCGCCAGCCGTTCCGCTGCTGCCCATGCTGCCCGCGCCTCGCTTTCCTTCCCAAGGCGGCGCGCTTCATAGAGCCGTGCCATCTCGAGGTAAAACCGGAACGACTCGTCTCCGTACCGGAAGAGCCACGCGTCTTCCTCAAGGTGTTGTCGCACCACCAGCGGGGCTTGCACACCCTGCGCCTTCGCCAGCGCCGCGCGGGCCCGCTCCAACAGGTCGATCGACGCCCGCGGACCGACGCCCACGTCAGGCCCGCTCCGGTCAGCCGCCGAGTCGAGCTGCAAGTGCTTCGCCGGAAACAGCGGCTTTTCCGGCTTCCCGCCTTCCCACGCCAGCAGCCCGGCGTTGACGCTCTCGGGCGCCCAACTCCGCCACACCGTGATGTTGGCATAGGCCGCTTCCAGACAGCGGTAGAACTCTCCCATCGACGCGGCCACCGGCCCGTAATAGAGCGCGAGGTACTCCTTCCGGATCTTCTCCACTGACGCCCCACTGTCCCAGCTCAGGCGCGCGAACAGCGTCTGCGTAAGCGCCCTCGGGCCCCACAGCGCCATCGGGATGTGCATGTAGCTCATCCCCTTCGCCCCGGCCTTTCGGTAATAGGCGAAGTCTTTGCCCATCGTCCCCGAGAAGAGCAGAGGCAGGTCCTCGAACTTCGAAACGTTGTAGTACTCGACCACCGTAAACGGCAGGTCCCCGGCCACTTTGCTCCACGACTGCACGGCCTCATCGTAATGCACGTTGAACTCCGTACACTCGTGCGACCCTAGCGCATGTGCGTAACAGCGGTTGATGGGCGCGAACAAGACGAAATCCTTGCCGTTCCGCAGTGCCGCCGGCACCGGCTGCGACGGTCCGTACAGCGACGACGTGCCTTCGTAAGCGCACATCACCAGGCCGATGTCCCGTTTCACGTCGCCCGCGGCGAGCGCCGCGTTTATCGCCTCGCGCACTTTACCGAGCAAGTGCAGGTAGCGATCCGCGTCGTTCCCCAGCCGCTTGCACCGTGGGCACTGGCACCAGCCCGCCCAGGTGTCAAACATCCAAACATTCTGGAAGTCCGTCGACCTCCAGTCCGTTTGGAAGTGTTCGACGATGCTGGCCGCCACATAAGCCACTGCCGCGTCATTCGAGACGCAGAACTGGTACCGCCCGGCGTTCTTCCGCTCTCGTTTGCCGTTGACTTCGGCAAACCACTCGGGATGCTCCTCGTATAGCGTTTTCCCGCTCGGCATGGGCTTGTCCGCATTCAGAATGTCTTCCAGGATGTGCCCGCCCGAAAGGAACACCAGCCCCAGTTTTCGCATCAGCGCGTGCGAGCCGCACCGGTAGGCCCACATATTCAGCCGGTTCCGTGCCATCCACTGAAACATCTCCTCCGATTCCTCGCTCGACCCCTCGATGTGGAAACCACGAAACAGCGGGAAATCCGGCGATGAGACGGTCTTCCAGCGCTCCAGCGGTAGCGATGTCCTTTTTGCCGCAGCCACCTCGCCCATCGGGCCCGGCGCGTACCAGCGCCAGCCGAGTTGCGCCAAGTAGTCGTAGACCGCGTACAACACCCCCTGCCGTCCGCTCCCCACGAGGAGCAGCGTCCCCCCGCCGAGTCGGAGGCTGTGCATGGCGTATGCCTGCCGGTCGCCGGGAAGCGCCGGAACCTCGTCCAGCCCGAAGAACGTCCTCACTCGCGGCGCTGTCCCCACCACGATTACCGGATTGTGTTCCGGCAGCGTTTCAGTAAACCGGAATTCAGTCCCCTGCACTGTCCGCATGAGAAAGCGCTTCAGTTCGGCGGCCGCGAACGCCACCGTGCATCGTTCGGCTTCCGGCCCCTCTTCCTCCCAGTCGCGAACCTGCTTTTCGGCGTTCGCCCAGTATTCAGTCGATTTCTCTGCTCCCGAGTACGGCACGGCAATGAAGATTGTCGGGTCCGGAGGGGCGGACCAGCCCAGGCCAGCGGCCAGCGGTGCCACCGTCATGGCACCCAGAAACGTGCGCCGGTCGATCCAGGCGCTTGAGCTCGTGCAGCTCGACCTATCCCTCATCCGCGGCGCGCCGCCCCGGCGGGCACCTTCCGCCGCCGCGAAGGAACTCACCTCGGGAGATTCTTTCGATGTACTCATCTCGTGCCATTGCCTCCCAATTCCCGGTCCTCAGTGCGCGCCCGAACATTCCTACACGCGGCTTGTTCCCTGCGGTCGGCAGGCCAATCTCCGCGCTGCCGTTCGCCGCCGATCCCAACAACGATGAACCCGCATGATCCAACACCCGGCGTTGTCGCGCTATTCACTTGTGACCAGTCGGAGCAGAGTGGCACCACCAATACAAATGCGACGTTCTCTGGCATTCCTTCGAGGTGGATCGAATGGTTCACGTGAACTTTGGAAGCGATAGAGAACATCAGACCATCCGCGATGACCAAGACAACACCCGCAAAACGGCCTCGACGCCACACGCCTGTACCCTCCTTATGAAATCTCTATGCTTGGACCAATCTTCTGCCCCCCATGCCTCACCCGCCTTGACGCGTTCGGCCATTTCCTCAACGTGCCCGAGCCTGCGAATGAAGTTTCCGCCGTTGTTGACCAGACAAACACCGTCAATCCCTAGCTCCTGTCCCAGAAATAAGTGAACTAAGTAGGGCCGGGATGCGTCTAAGTGGTACTCTGCGTGGATGAGAAGAGCCAAGTGCAGGCTTTGGACCGCACCCGCCCCCTGCTGCCTTTGCGGCCAGGACTGCCCGAGCGCCAGACCCATGATTACATCCGCCACGGCATCACTTCGCTGTTTGCGGCGCTGGACGTCGCCACCGGCCAAGTGCTTGGCACGTGCCAACGGCGGCATCGCTCGCAGGAATTCCTCCGGTTCCTGGAAGAGGTGGATCGGCAACGGCGCGCAGACCGAGCACAATAGGCACGAACGAAAAGTCCTGTCGGCGGTCACGGGACTACTTGTTGGGAGCGTCCGGCCCGGTGGGATCAGTTTCCGAAAATTCTCCCCGCATTCGCACGTACACTTGATCGATCTGCTTTCTCGATTCCTCCAGCTTTTGGAATACCGCCAGCTCTCGGCGCGAATCGGCTTCGCGTCCCAGTTGCCGGTACGCTGTACCTAAATGATAATGGGCGGTTGGATTAAGGGGATCGAGGCGAGTGGCCGCGAGGAGTTGCTCCACCGCCTTTTCCGGCTCGCCCACTTTAATCAAGGCCGCCCCTAGCGCCTGATGCACATCGGCGTCATTGGGCTGGAGTTGGAGGGCGCGCGAGTAGTGTTCAATGGCGGTCCTATAATCCCTCCGCAGCGTGCAAACGGTGCCCAGCCGATACTCGGCATTCGCGTCAGCAGGATTCTCCGCCAAGGCCGCCCGGAACTCCCTTTCGGCGGCTTGGAGTGCCGGCGCCTGCCGTGAGTCCTGAAGGATGGCTTCCCCTAACTCGTAATGGACACCGCGGAGTTTAGGGTCGATCTCCAGCGCCTTGCGGTACTGGATTATGGCGGCGCGAGCCTCGCCCCGATTGATCGACATCTCCGCCATGAGCTGGTGGGTGCGGGCCGAGTCGGGCGCGGCCAGCAGCAGAGCGTCGCGAGATCGATTGGCGAGGTCCGCATAGATCCGGGCGGTAGTATAGAGCAAGTCGACATTCGGGGAATTGGAGGCGAGCAGCGTCTGAGCTACGGCGGCGGCCCCTTCGAGGTCGCCGGTCTGATATAAAATCGTCGCTAGCTCCAATCCAGCTTGAGTTTCGAACGGGCCCCCATGAAGGTGCGGCAGGGCCAGTTGGAGCAAGCGCCGCGCCTCGGCCGGGCGCCCCATGCGCCCTTCGCACATTCCCAGGTATGCCTGTACCTTCCACAACTTCGGCTGCATCTCCAGGACCTTGCGAAACTGCTGGGCGGCGCCGGCCCAATCACTCTGGAAAAAACGCATCACCCCCACGTTGGCGCGAGCATCGAGATTGTCGGGATCCAGGGTAAGGACGGCCCGGAACTCCCGTTCGGCTGCTCCGAAATCACTGGACCGTAGTGCCTGTTGCGCCCTCTGCATCTGGGCATGAATCTCCTGCTGTTTGGAAACCGTACTTTGAGACCCCAGGCCCGATAGAGCCAATACCATCGTGATGAAGAGCATGCCGATCCGCTTCCTCAACCGGCCCCCCATCGCACCCCTTCCTCTAGGGTTAAGCCAGTTTAGAAGAACGGTACACACGCAAAACCACCTCCCATCTGTAATCGGGGTACCGCACAACTCGAAGTAAATCTATATCCACCGCAGCCTCCTCAGTAAGTGCTTGAAAACATTTCGCTCATTATTCTCACGAAAACGGAATGACTCCCTTCCGATTCTTAGGAATCGGGTTGTGACTAGCGTCTGCACCCGGTCGGAGAGCTGTTGTTTTTTTGGAGAGCCTGAAGACGTTCCAGATAAACTTCCCCCTCAGGGCTGCCGGCCTTCACCTTGGCGAGATTGAAGAGCGCTTCTCCATTCTCCGGATCTGCCTTGAGCGCGAGATCCCAATGGCGCACCGCCTCATCGAGCATCCCCAGATGCTGCAGATTCTGTCCGAGCAGAAACTGTGCCACGGCATTGCGTGGCTCCACGCTGACCAACTTCTCCAGCGCTTCCGTCGAGAGCGCGAAATTATTGGTCTGCCGCTCCACGAGCGCCAGCAAATAGAGCGTGGGGGGGGAGTCGGACCCCAACCGATAGGCTATTTCCAACGGCGGGCGAGCTTCCTCCCGCCTGCCGAGGTCGTAAAGGACTCTTCCCAGATTGTAGTGGGCGAACGGCGAGCTTGGGTCGAGGCGGACGGCCTCAGAAAACAGCGCGAGCGCCCCCGCCAGATCGTGCTGGTCCACCAGGGCGATCCCCAGGTTCAGGTGGGCTTCGGCGGAATTCGGCTGGAGCTCAATCACCTTCCGAAAATGCGGCAGGGATTCCTTTGATCGACCTTGCTTGATCTCACACATGCCCAACGCCTTGTAAGCCAGTGCACTGTCGGGAGCGAGTTGCACGGCTGTCCGAAAGTGCTCCTCCGCTTCAGCGTACTTACTCTCACCCGCCAGCACTAAGCCCCAGTTCAAATGCGCCTGTGCATATTCTGAATCAGCCTGAATAGCCTTCTGAAACAGACCTACCGCTTCGTCTCGCTTCCCCTGGCGTGCATACAAAGCGCCCAGGTTGCTCTCCGCGTCCGCATAGGTGGGGTTGATTTCCAGGGCAGCCCTGAACTCGCGCTCCGCCTCTGCCCGATGTTCTTCCCCCAGGTACAGAATCCCCAACCGGTTGTGCACCTCCGGTATGTTTGGACCCAATCGCGCCGCTTCGTTCAGCGCGACCTTTTCCTCCTGCCGCCGCCCCAGTCGATCGAGAGCCAAGGCAAGGTTATAGTACATCCGGGCATCCCCCGGCCAGAGCTTGATTGCCTCGCGGTACGTGTCCACTGCCTCGGTCGCCTTTCCCTCCTCCAATAGCGAGTTGGCCTTCACTCCCAATCGCGCGGCTTTGTCTGCTGCCTCACTTCCTTGCTTCGCCTTTTCAAACGCGCGGAACTCTTCTGCAGCTTTTTGCGGTCGCCCCTGCTTCTGATAGATCAGCGCCAACTGGTAGGGCACTTCGGGCGCCTGGGGATTCAACTTGCCCGCGATTTCAAGATGGGCCATGGCTTCGTCATTGTAATTTGCCCGGGCTAAGAGCATTCCCAACCTGTATTGGACCTCGAAGTCATTGGGTTTCAAATCCGCTGCTGTGCGGAGCTGCCTAATGCCCTTATCGACTTCCCCCAGCTTGGGGTAAACATCCCCGAGCACGAGGTGACCCTCAGAGTCCTCGGGCACGCGGCGAATGTATTTCTCAAGCAGTGGTAGCGAGCCAGCATTGTCCCCGAGGTTTGTAAGCGTTTTGGCCAATGCCAGCCGAGCCGTGTCATTCTCGGGATCGAGCCGCAAACACGCCTCAAATTCCGGCTGCGATTCACGGAAGTCCTTATGTCTCGCGTACAGAGCTGCTAGGTTATAGTGGGCGGTCGCGGATCGCGGATAGGCAATTACCAGCTCCCGTAACTCTGCCAGCGCAGCATCGGTGTCGCCGTTGTTCTCGAGCGCAATCCCCAGCGCTAGCCGCATCGGACAGACGAGATCTTCGGGGGGGGTGGAGGCGAGGCTCTGACGAAGGTAGTGAATCTCCGCTGGGTACTTCTTCTGCTCGTGGTAGATCTGCGCGAGGTTTGAGGCTGCGCCCACAAAACCAGGTTTGATCTTGAGAGCTTCCTCGAATTCCTGTGCCGCTGCCTTCAGGTCGCCCAGATTCTTGAGGGTCAACCCCAAGTCATTATGAGCCCCGAAGAAATCGGGCTTCTGTTTTGTAACCGTCCGGAACTCTTCGGCAGCTTGCTCGTACTCCTGACGGGCGAGCAGCGCCAGACCGAGATTGTAACGGATTTGCCAGGAGGTGGGTTCGAGCTGGAGAGCCTGCCTGAAACTCGCAATCGCACACGTAAGTTGTTCATCTTGCGTAAACAGCGCGCCGAGCGTGCTGTAAGCGCCTGCGGAAGGGTGTGTTGCCAGACTTTCTATCACCAACGAGAAAGCACGGGACTCCTTTCCGGCTTCCAAGCAGGCCGTGGGCAGGCTCAATGACTGATGCTGGGGGGCAGCTTGACCCACGGCTTCCGCTGAACCCCGGACGACGAGGCCAAACAAAAGCAGCGTGACCAAACCGGAATGAGGCGAGCTTTCCCGCAGCTTGCGCCAAGGATACATCGATCAACCTCGTCTCAACCCGAGAGTCACAAGCATAGAAACCTGGCGAGACCTTGTCAAGAATTGAAGCGCAGAATTGAAACACAAATTGAAGGATGGCATCGGACTGGCCCGGATTGATCCTCCACTTTTCCGCTTAGGGGCTTACCCCTGCATCCATACGACCCTCGCCTTCTCCGCGCCACGACTTGCAGATCAGGATCATGCCATGGCTGGTTCGCTTGCCAGACACGCGTTCACGAGATGGAGCAGAGACTTCCAGTCGCAGGAACAGAGGATCACCCGGCTTCCCAAAACCTCGGCTCCCTTTAGAAACAGAGAGCCAGTAATCAACCCAGGCTGAAAGGTCCGCATGACCGGCCCATCGGTCTTCGTCAAGAGGCTTTTCCCCGTTCCTCCCGCGCGCCCGGAGAAATGCGACGGAGTGGGTGTCCAATCCCACGTCACCATCCAAGAACTGAAACCTCACGTTATATTCCCCAGGCCCTTCCAGCAGGCGGGGCACCTCAGCCCACAAAGTGGCGGACGCCCCCGATGAAATATCCTCCGTATTCCATTCGCGCAGTGGGCACAGACGATACGCTGGGTAAGGATCCTTTATCCCCAAATCCCTACCGATCTCCCAAGCCGCACTTGCAACTGCGGGGGCAAAATCAACCGTGTCTCGCAGGCGCGAAGAAAGAACGTCCTGCGGCAGGGGATTCACCGTCGTTCCCCAGCGGTACACGGAATTGGTCAGTACCTGTGCAGCAGAGTCGAGCTTCGCCAGCGCCTCAGTCGCCGCCGCAAGCTTTCGCTCTTCCGGAAAGCTCCGCGCATCCGACAGTTCCACGAGCCCGTCAAGCAGACGCAGCGCGCCGAGGACGCTCCGGGATTCGTCCACCATGCCCTCATTCCCTTCCGCTTGCGCCAGCTTGAGCGCCTGAGCGGCTAACGCCATATCAGTTTCGAAGTGTTGGCGATTGGGAAACTCCGCAAGAATCCCTTGCCCGAATTGCATGGGTTGCAGGTCCGTCAGCTTGTGTGAACCGCGGTATTGCTTGTCCTTGAAGAGCGCTTGGCCGGGCAGGATAAGTTCCTGGATAGCCCTGCTGCCTGCCATGTCCCAGCCGACATTGCCTATCATCTCCGCCCATTCGCCAAAGCGTTCAGGATGAGGAATTCCGACCCTGCTTGCGTAAGCTTCCGAGAATTGTCGCGGGCTGCGTCCCCGGCTGTTCCACGCCCATTCGGCATACGCAGTAATATTGAACTCATAGTAGCGGTTTGAGGGCGTAGCATACCCGAACACACCGTTGAGCCGCTTGTCCACAAACTCCTGCATCCGGGCGTGCATGAATTGCGGTCCGGTAAAGGGAAAGACGGTGCGCCAGGAATTTGTGAGTTGAGGGTAGACGCCAAGCCAGTGGCCGGACCGGGCAAAGCTCTCCAGCAGCGGATAGATCATGGGGCGGTGAGAGCTGTCGTACGTCCTTCCGCCGTCGTAGTAGACGATCCGGGTTTCGGGCGAGGCCGCCGCCAGGATCTTGTCGTTCACCTCGTAGCTGCCCTGCGTGGTTAGTATTTGTAGGGTGACCCCGGGCCTTCCTTGACGGGCCCGCTCGAAGGCCTCCTGGATGCCTTTCACTTCGGTGCCGTAGGGCTCACGGCCTTTACACAGCGGGCAATAGCACGGTGATGCGTCTTCCGAAACCCAGACCATGACTTCCTTCACCCCGGGCAGGGCGAGAAACTGCCGCATCCACGCGGAGAGAATTTCGACGGTCTTGGGTTGAGAGAAGCACACCCCAGGCTCATAGTCCATGGGGAGCGGTTTGCTTGGGTCGGGTGTGGAAGCCACCTCAGGGTGGTAGCGGAAAAGGCCCGTGCTGGCGAGTTGTTCCATATGCCAGATGATCGGCACCACTTCGATTCCCAGCGCCGCCGCCTTATCCACGATTTTCTGGTCAAGGTTTCCCTGGGGTGAGCCGTCGGCACTAAAGCCCAAATGGGGCTGGATCTCGATCACGTTAAACTTGCGGTCCGCCATCCATTGCAAGTCCGGAAAGTTCTCACCCCCAAACCACTCGCCGCGCTCCGCCAGGTCAGGCCAATCGAGGAGCGTGCAGCGGGGAAACTCCACGGTTTCGCCCGCGTGGGAAGGGGCAGATACCAACTGCGCAAGTGTCCGAGCCGCATAAAGAAGCCCCAAAGGAGTATTAGCCGCCAGAACAAGGCCGCCGAACTTTCCCCATTTCTCAATCGGTTGGATGGCGTAGGCTTGGTCGCGATTGGGGAGGTTTTCAAGCGACGCACGAAGATGTGGTGGACACCGCGGTGACATCTCAGTAGTTAGCACAAGCTGGATTTCGAAACCCTTAGCGCCGGTAGCCAACGGTTCAAGGACGCCTGCCGCGGCGGTCAGGAGGGGGTCCTTGGATTGAGGGAGCACCAAAACCACATCGGCGCGGGACACCGATTTGGAACCTCGTACTTGAATTTGTTTGGGAAGAGGGATGACGCGGCTTGACCACTTTTCGAGGAACGAATCTTCACCCCTGACCGGCCCTGCTACAATCAAGCAAGCCACTAACAAGCTCATGGCCCATCGTGTCGGCATAGACATTTTCACTTCCCACTTGTAGCTTACCTCACTTCGCAGCCACCAAGAGTGAATACGGTAGTGCTTCCTTGACGGGCATGACAGGCGAAACCCGGAAGGGAAGCTTCGGGGCCGTCCAAGGACGGCCCCGAAAACGGGTACAGGAACTAGAAGACGAGACGCGCCCCCAGTTGAACGTTACGACTTGTAATGGCCGACCCAATGACCCCGGCGCTCGTCGGGGCAGGGGTGACGCCTGTGTTGACTGAACCAAAATTGGCGTGGTTGAGCACGTCCGTCGCATCGATCCTAATTTGTAGCTTTGCTTGTTCACCAAGATGGGGAAGCTTGAAGCTCTTGGAGAAGGAAGTGTTCATGTTAAAATAGCCCGGTCCGGACAGGATGTCCCGCCCGCTGTTGCCATAGGTGCCAGGCGCAGCCGCAACGAAACAGGCCGGGTTAAACCATTCCGAGATGGTGGGGTGGCTGACTTTTCCGTTGCACACCCGGTTCGGGTACCAAGTTCCTGACCCCGAGAAATCCTCGTTGGTGCCTCCCCAAACGGGACTAAACGGCTCGCCGTCCGACGCTTGCCAAGTGTTGGACAATTGCCAGCCGCCCACCACACCGTTCAAAATGCCCTTCCGGTTCAGCAAGGTCTTCCCCTGGCCGAAGGGCAACTGGTAGACAAAGCCGCCGTTCCACGCCTGCCTGGCGTCAATTTGAGAGTTACCGTAGAGGGATCTCGGGCTTAGGGCAATCTGATAATCCGATTCAGCGGCTATCCAACCGTTCTGGGTGTTCGTGTCCAGCGAGTGACTCCAGGTATAATTCGAAAGCACCCATAGACCCTTCGAGAGGGCCTTCTTGACGCTAAGCTGCAACCCATTGTAATTGTTCCACCCGCCAAACGCCTGATAATTAATGCCAGTGTATTGGGGATAGGGTCGATAGGGCTGCATGTTGACCCCGATTCCGCCGTATTGCTGAATAGCGGACTCGGGAACTTGGTCAAGGTCTGAGGGGTCGGAGAGGTGTACGCCTCGGGACCCTACATATCCGAGCTCAACCATGACATCGCCTTTGAATTGATGCTGGACGCTGAGGTGCCACTGCTGGATATACGTCATCGGGGTGTGATAGGGATAAAAGACTACACCGCTCCCGTTGTAAAAGTCTGCGGTGGGGGGGAAGCTCGGAATCGCCGGGGCGGTGTGTCCAACGTCCAGTGACGAAGATTGTCCGTTCGAATAAACCGGGACTAGAGAGTTAGGAGTGTAATCGTACCCATTGACGGTCATGCCGTAGCCAATGCCTCCCCCATAGTAGGTATTGGTCCACATGTTGTCAAAGATTCCGTAGCTGCCGCGAACCGACCAGTTATTCTTGGGCGCCCAAGCGAAACCAAGGCGCGGCTGAAAGTTGCCCCAGAGGGTTGCCTCCGAGGCCTTACGACCGTCCTGCCCGCCATACCACATCGCCCCCAGTGTGCCAGTGGCGGGGTTCTCTATTGTAGGGTCGAAGCTCCCCAGCCGGTTGTATTGCTCTGTGATCCCGCGTTGGATCAACCAGCGCAGGCCGATGTTCAAAGTCAGCTTGGGAGTAACCTTGAAGTCGTCCTGACCGAAGAACTGGGCACTGCCGATCCGGCTGCCCCAGGCGGGGGTCCAGGAATCGGACCAATTGCCTGACAGGCCAAGCAAGAAGTCGGCAAAGCCCAGTCCGGTAGCGGTAGGATTATTCGGGTCCTCGGTGAACTGCCCGGTGAAGCTGAAGTCACCAGGATTGATATCACCCCAAGACTGGTTGTCCCGGCCGCTGTTATACTCGCCGCCGAATTTCAGGATGTGCTTGCCTCTAACAAGGGTGAGCGTATCACCTGTAGAAATCGAAGCATAGGCAAGCAGTGCGTGCTTAAACGAGTTACCAATGGTCGTGGGGGATCCCGACCCCCCGATGCTGATACCGGGGAACGCGTTGGCGGTGAGATTGGGTATGTTGAGTATGCTGCCCCAGTTCTTGCCTACATCTCCCATCATATACGGGTCGTGGTTGCTCAACACGCCCGCCCGAATTTCGTTGACCGTGTTGGGAGTGATGCTCCAGACATCAGTGATCACGTCGTTGTGTATGAACGTCTTCTGGGAGTAGCAATCAATCGGGCAGGTCGGCCCGTTATACAGGTTGATAGGAGAATTACCGGTTTGTACGTACGTGGATAAGTTTAGGCGGTTCCCCGAGGAAATGTTGTAAGTTACCTTCCCATTGTAGCTGTATTTGGACGCCGGACTCGAGATGCTGTAGTAGTAGTTATTGTAGAATCCCGGCTGATTCGGCATGGGGTAATACCCCATGATGGCCTTCGCCACCGGGTCAATCGTCGTAATCTGGTTCCCGGTGAAAGGAGTATTATTCGAATAGGTGCCGTCCGGATTCTGCACTAGGCCGGCGGGATTGAAAGCCTGGGGCAGGCCGCTGAGATCCCCCGTCCGCATGGCTGCGGTAGGGTAGGAGGCCAACCCAAAGCCGAAACTATTTGTGGGATTGCCCTGGAAACTAAAAAAGAAGAAGAGCTTATCTTTCTTGATGGGTCCGCCGATCGTAGCACCGTACATGTTCCAGCGAAGTGACGCTACGCTGGGCGAGAAGAAGTTACGGGCCTCGAATTTGTCGTTTTGGACAAATTCATACGCCTCGCCGTGGAATTGGTTGGTGCCGCTCTTCTGGATCACGTTGAAAACTGCCAAGCCGTTGCTGTACTCGGCGCCGAAATTGCTCACGTTAACGGTGACTTCCTGAATGGCCTGAATCGGAACCGACTCGTACTCCTGGCCCGACATGAATGTGGCGATACCGCCATCCATGAGCCCCATCATCTGAAACCCACCTTGCCCGTTGAAGCCAACACCCCATCCCGAGGGAGTGTTGTATGAAAAAGTGCTTGGAGCGCCCATGTTGACACCCGGTAACAAGCCGGTGAAGTCCATCCAATTCTGACCGACACTCGGGAGTTCTGCAATCGTATCGGTGGTAAGAGTTACACGCTTATCCGAGGTTTCAGTCTGGACGAGTTCTACCCCGGCCTTAACCTCCACCCTCTGGGTTACCGACCCCACTTCCAGGACGGCATTCGCCGTCATTGCTTCGGCGTACAATATGACGTTGGTCTTGATGTACTCCTTGAAGCCCTCCTTGGCAAAGGTAATAGCGTAGGTGCCTGGATCCAGGGACACAGCATCATAGACACCATTGCTATCGCTGGTAAGCTTGGTGATCACGCCGGTGAGCGTGTTCTGGATGGTAACTGCGGCGCCTGGAATGACGGCCCCAGTCGTGTCCGTGACCGTGCCGCGAATTTCGCCCGCGCTCCTATTCTGGGCGTAAATTGACGGAGTCATCAAAAGGCCGATCATTGCTAAGAGCGCGAGAAACCTTGCAGCAATGGGGACCTTGTTAAACAGCTTCGACAGTTGCTTCTCGTCTTTCGTTATCATAATAGCCTCCCGCTCAGTTATGTCGACCCACCCGACGCTAAGATACTAAAGAAAAGCAAAACTGGCAGCACTCCGGTAATACTTACGGGCACTCTTCCATCGCAACCCACCTAAGTAAATGCCCGACTCATGCACGTACCCGACGCAGGAAAGAGAATCCTAGATTACGATGATCGATCAACGGGCAGCAAATTTCTACACCCTCTTATATGGCCTGTCAAGGACTTTAATTCTGCGTGTCGTTAGCCTGTCATCTGTCCGGTTCAATTAGCACGTGATCTGTCCGCTGAAGGCGGCGTGAGTAGAGTTGGTCACTGTGGGCAGAATCACGTTGGTTTCCGTTGCCGTGACAATCACTTTGACCCCTGGGATAAAGGCACGTCGGGGGACAGTTACGGTTCCTTCCATGACGCTACGTTCGAGTTGCCCGAAAGCAGGGCTGGCGAGCGCGGGTAATCCGACTACGCCTGAAAACCAGCCGATCCTCTTGCGTGCCATATAACCTCCTTCAGTAATTGAACTCGATGGGAACTGATTAGCCATCGGCCCGAAGCAGGTAAGGAACCCCTCAAGTAAGACCATAATTCTCGTCCTCGGCGCTGAGTGTGCAGAAGAAAGACGAGGCGGAAGATACAAGCAAAATGAAGCCTTGTCAAGATCTTTTTGCTCTAATGCAATCAAGTCAATAGAACTACAGCCATATATTCTTGACTTATTCTCTCATACAGTTAAAACTGTGCGGTCATGCTTCTGGATTGATCTCGCCCGTCACAGCCGGATGGAATGAGAATGAGTGAGACCCATTACCTGCCATTGTCTGGTTTGGGAGAACGATGTAAGCAAGCCTTCAACGCAAGCGACAGTGAATGCTTCCGGTACAACTCTGCACCTGCGGCGGGTGCTGACCCTTCGGGACCCCATCTTCTATGGCATCGTGTTGGTCATGCCGATTGCGCCGATTCCGATGTTTGGGATAGCCCAAAAGCTTTCTCATGGCCTCTTCGTTACGACAATCCTCCTGGCTATGAGTGCCATGCTGTTTACGGCGGTTAGCTACGGACGAATGGCCATGCTTTAACCCCACGGCGGGTTCGGCGTACACCTACGTCGGGCGCAGTTTGAACCCTCTCCTTGGATTTCTGACCGGCTGGGCAATATTTCTTGACTACCTAATACAGCCTCTTCTTAATGGTATATTCGTGACTTGGTTCGCCAGGCATGATAGAGGCTTGCGGTAGAGAGTCCCCACTGACGAACTTGAGAATCAGGAATGAATATTTCTACTATTGCACCTGGTACGGCACAAGCACGCGGCGCGAGAGGACGACTGATTTCTCCCCTGAGGCGTTTGACAACGGAATTCCCGGTGGATAGCATAAACTTTGCGATTGCCCCGAGGAGAGAGCAGATTCCGATCGGCGTGATACCATGGCATTGTTTCATTCAATTCGGCGGGAGGCCCCGCCGAAGGCCCTGCTGCTTTTTGTGGCGGCGATTTTCATTTTGTGTGGACTGCTGCCACTCAAAGCTCAAGGCCATCTCCAATTAGGAAACTCCGCCCCTCTTTCTAGCTCAAGTCATTCCGAAAAAGAGACTCTTCTGTTAGATTCTCTTCGTCGCAAGGAATGGAATAAGGCCGCCAAGTTGGGTGAAGAGCTAGTGCGGGAGGCCCCCGGCAATCCGATGTACTGGCACTGGCTAGGGGTGGCGCGTGTGCCCCTTCACGATTCCGTAGGAGCCATCCAGGCGATGCGTTCGGCAGAGTTGCTTGGGATGAATACTGTGGACTTTCACGTGGATCTGGGACTTGGCTATTACACCATTAATCAATTCATATTATTTCAGCAACAGATGGACAAAGCCATCGCGATGGATCCCAACAGTTTCAAGCCCTATTATTACATGGGACGATACAGGGAATCGATTCTTGACGATTACAGCGGCGCTTTGAAATTTTTCGACAAGGCCGTCCAATTGAATCCCAAAGACGTCAAGAGCTGGTCTTACAAGGGGTATTGCTTGAAAGAATTGGGACAGCAAGACAACGCCCGGGCCGCTTTCGAAACTGCCATCAAGTTGGGGGAAGGAAGAGATGAACGGTTTAGCTTTCCTTACCAAGGGATGGCCCAGTCGCTCCTGGATACCGATCCAAACCAAGCTCTGCAGTTCGCCCGTAAGGCGATCGAAATGGAGCCGATTTAGAATCGAACCATTTGGTGATAGCCAAGGTCTACGAGAGGCTGGGAAAGCTTTCTGAAGCTGAGGCTGAACTCCAGACGGCTATACGACTTGATCCCACCGATGCTTCCGCCAGGCTCATAAGCGTTAGAGTTTGCAATCGGCTGGGCAAGCACCAAGCTGCCCAGGCTGAACTAGAGGGATTCAAAGAGGTGAATCAACTCTATGGGGCACAGTAGGTTTTGCCATTGCAGGGGACTCTACAGAACCATTTTCGGTCTTCTTGCTGTTCTGGAAATAAGCCCCCTTCTTCACGCGCAATTGGGGCCTCTTCTGAGCCCGTTCCAGGCCCCGCAGGCGAAATCTCAGGAAGAGCTGGACATTTACCTCCAGGTTGTCTCTAAACACAGCGTCATAAGTAATGGCGCATTCCAAGTGTTTGTGGTTTCATGTATGTATGAGACCACTTCAGATCGCCGATGCCGAGACTATGATCTTGGGACTGCAAGACGAGATTCGCCGT
>Ga0326727_10007527_pt1 | contig 28684 bp, 14 predicted proteins | sample MB2enrmetagenome_FD_207643 | JGI IMG/M metagenome (GOLD analysis project Ga0326727, IMG submission 207643) | Lab enriched peat soil microbial communities from McLean, Ithaca, NY, United States - MB29MY | ecosystem: Environmental > Terrestrial > Soil > Wetlands > Peat | place: USA: New York... | reverse complement strand
CAGGCCCGCCAGGCGCTCGAGATCAACCCTCACTACTACCAGGCCCACGCCATGCTGGGCGCCGGCCTGGAGGCCAAGGGTATGTACCCGGAAGCCGCCGCGGCTCTGCGGGCGGCGCTGGCCGACTACCCCGGCGATCCCGACACCACCGCCCACCTGGCCGCCGTTCAGTTCGCCCTCGGCAATCGGGACGAGGCGCTTCAGTTGATGGCCACTCTGGAAAATGCCGAGCCGCCCTCGTATTATCAACTGGCCTTCCTCTATGCCGCCTCGGGCGACCGCCGCCGGGCCTTCGACGCCCTCGACAAAGCCTGGGCGCAGCACACCAGCGACATGCTTTTCCTCAACGTGGACCCGGTCTTCGACAGCCTCCACCGCGACCCGCGTTTCGCCGCCCTCCGCCGGAAAATGGGCTGGGCGAAATAAGGTCGCGCCGCCACCGCCCCGATTCTCCCGTTATCATTAGTTTGTACCCCTGAACTCATGGCCCACTCCCCGCTCCGGCGCATTGTCAAATTCGTCAACGTCGCCATCGCCATCCTGCTGGTGGCCGCCGCCGGCGCGCTTTACTGGTTCGCCTGGCGGCCGCTTCCGCAAAGGTCCGGAACGCTCGCTGCTCCCGTGTCCGCCAACGTATCGGTGACATTCGACCGCCAGGGAACGCCCCACATCCGCGCCGGCAGCCTGGACGACGCGCTTTTCGCGCAGGGATACCTCACCGCCCAGGACCGGCTCTTTCAGATGGACGGGCTGCGCCGTCTCGCCTCCGGCGACCTGGCGGAAGTCTTCGGCCCCGCCTTCGTCGAAAACGATCGCGAGGCGCGCCGCTACCGCTTCCGGCGAATCGCCGAGGAAGCCTACCTCACCCTGCCGCAGGCCGATCGCGCCGCCTTCGCCGCCTATGCGCGCGGCGTGAATTTCTACCTGGCCACCCACCTTCACAATCTCCCGCTGGAATTCACCTTGCTGGGCTACCAGCCGCGCCCCTGGAGCGCCGTGGACAGCCTGCTCATCTGCCTGCACATGTTCCGCACCCTCACCACCACCTGGAAGGAAAAACTCGTCAAGCGCGACATGCTGGCCGATGGCGATCCCCGCAAAGTCGGCTACCTGTGGGCGGTTCGCGCCGGAACCGAGCCCCAGCCCGGCTCCAACGCGTGGGCTCTTTCTGGACGCCACACCGCCTCCGGAAAGCCCCTGCTCTCCAACGACATGCACCTGGAGTACTCGCTGCCCGGAACCTGGTTTATGACGCAGCTTGAGGCCCCCGGATTGGACGTCTCGGGAGTGGCGCTGCCGGGCACTCCCGGCATCGTCGTGGGACACAACTCCCGCATCGCCTGGGGCATCACCAATCTCCAGTTCGACGTGCAGGACCTCTACCTCGAGAAGCTCGACCCCCGCAGCGGCCGCTACCTCTACCGCGGCCAGTGGGAGCAGGCCCGCGGGGAACGCGAGATCATCCGCGTCAAGGGCCAGAAGCCCGTCGAACTGATGGTCTGGGTGACGCGCCATGGCCCCATCTTCTTCAGCCAGGGAGAGGCTTACATGGCGCTCCGCTGGACCGTATCGCAGCCCGGCATCGTCCAGTACCCCATTCTGGACATCGATCGCGCCGCGAACTGGAGCGAGTTCACCCAGGCGCTGGAACGCTTCCCCGGTCCGGGATCCAATTTCGTGTACGCCGACGTGGACGGCAACATCGGCTACCATGCCGCCGGCAAATTGCCCAAGCGCCACGGATACCTGGGCGACGTTCCGGTGGACGGCGCCACCGGCGATTTCGATTGGGACGGCTACATCCCGTTCGACCAGTTGCCTTCGGTCTTCAACCCGCCCAGCGGCATCATAGCCACCGCCAACCAGAATCCCTTTCCGCCCGATTACCCATATCCCGTGAACGGCAATTTCGCCCCGCCGGACCGGGCGCGCCAAATCCGCGACCGGCTCTCCGCCCGCGAGGGATGGCGCGCCGCCGATCTGCTGGGCGTGCAGATGGACATCTACTCCGCCTTTAGTAAGTTCCTGGCGGCGCAGCTCGTGGCGGCCTACGATGCGCGCCATGCCCACAACCCCGGCCTGGAAGACGTCGTCGCGTTGCTGCGCCAGTGGAACGGGCGGATGGAGGCCGACAAGCCCGCGCCGCTGGTGGCCGCGCTGGCGTTTCCCTACGTGCGTACGTCCATCGCCGAGTCCGCCGCGCCCGGCAAGGGCCGCCTGTACGAAACCAGGATGAGCGGCGCCCTGGTCGAAAAACTGCTGCGCGAGCGTCCCGAGGGCTGGTTCCGCGACTACAACGAGATGCTCCTGCGCGCCCTGGTGGACGCCGTGGAAGAAGGCAAAAGCCAGTACGGGCAGGACGTCAATCGCTGGCGCTATGGCGCGTATTCAAAGGTCGCCATCCTCAACCCGGTGTGGCATCGCGTCCCCGCCATCGGCAGGTACTTCGACCTCGCGCCCGTCCCCATGAGCGGTTCGGTCACCACCGTCAAGCAGTCCACGCCTGTCCTCGGCCCCTCCATGCGCATGGACGCCGACCTGGGGGATTGGGACGCCTCGCTGCTGAACATTCTGACCGGGCAGTCCGGCCAGGTCCTGTCCAGCCATTACCGGGACCAGTGGGGAGACTACCTGCAAGGGCGCAGCTACCCCATGCAGTTCCGCAAGCTGAAGCCCGCCAGCATGCTGGAGTTTCGTCCCGAGCCGTGACCCTCACTGCTATCATGTAGCCGTGATCGTCAGATTCCTGGGCATGTGCATCCCGGCCGCGCTGCTGATGATTCTGTTGCCGCCGTCGCGCGAATGGACGAAAACCCGGGCACAAACGAAATTCTCCCCAGGCGCCTACGGCTCTTCGCGAAAACTCCACGCCCCGCGCCGCCGCGTGGACCGCCCCGTCCGTCCCCGGGTTTTCGCCTCGTCCCGGTATTTCCGCCCCGTCAGGGCGCCCATGCCTGTCCCGCGTGAGAAGAGCCCGTCAGCCGCCGATGTGGTTCTCTCCGGATCCCTCGAACGCCTCCTCGGCCAGTCCATCTTCGTCAGGCTCGCCGACGACCGCTTGGTTGACGCCCGCCTTCCTCATACCGCCGACCTTTCGGCGGAAGCCATCGCCGCTCATTACAGCCTCGCCGACCAGGTGCGAATCGCCTGCCGGCCCATCCGGACGGTGTACGACGAAGAGCTGGCCCTGCATCAGCACCTGGAATTGAAAAAGCTGCAGCGTCTCGGTCCCGCTTCGCCCGAGGAACTGGCCCGCGTGGCCGCCCGCCTGTCCCGGCAAGCAGGCGCAAACTTGCTGCATAGCCCTGCCCCGGCTCCCCCGGCGGACGCGCCCGCCGCGGCCGAAGCGCTGTTGGAGCATGTCCGTCAAGTCAATCTGGACTTCGCCGCCAGGCTGCCGAACTTCGTGGCCGATGAGATCGGCAAGCGCTACACCACCTCCCTGGCCTCCATGGACTGGCGTTACGTGGACACCATCGAGTCCGAGATCGCCTTCCGTGGAGGCCGCGCCAGCCGGGAGCATATCCGCCTGAACGGCAAGCCATGGAACCGGCCCTTTCTCGATCTTCCCGGCGCCGCGGGCTTGTGGGGCGTGTTCTTCGGCACCCAGCTTCGTCCGTTGTTCAGCCCCGATTGTCCAACCAGGATCGAATTCGAAGGACGCCGGGAAGCCGATGGCAGATCGTTACTGGCGTTCCGCTTCTCTTCTCCTCCCGCCGCCTGCTTCCGCGCCTTCTTCCACGGGGACGGTCCCCGATACAGACCCGCGCGAACCGGACGGTTCCTGGTCGACGATCCCGGTGGCCATATGATCCGCTACGAAGAAGAGGCCATCGGGTTCCCGGAGGACTTCGGGCTCGACCGGCACACCGTGGTGGAATCGTGGGATTACGTGAAAATCGGAGACGCTGCCCATCTGCTGCCGGTCCGCGTTGAAATCGTCAGCCGCACTGCGGACGGCTCCTGGGCGCGGGACACGGTGGAGTACCGGAATCACCGCCGCTTCGAAGCTTCGAGCGACGTCGTCTTCCCGTCGGATTAGCGCCGCAATCGCCGGGCCGCCGCGGCCAGTCCGCCCAGTCCCAGCACCAGCAGCCCCAGCGTGGATGGCTCGGGCGTCGTGGTCACTCCCATGGTGGCGAAATCCACCGCCCAGCCATCGCCGCCGTCGCCGCCTTCATCGATCGAAATCGTGATGGTGTGGCTGGGTGTGTCGATGGAAGGATCGAGACCGATGGTGAAGAACTGAACTACCGGACCGGTCTCCACCAGGCTGTTCAACTCGTCCGTCAACGCCTGGTCGATGGTGCCGTTCACCGTAGCCGTAAACGGATCGATCGAACCCCAGTACGTGTATTGGAAATCGTCGGCCGCAATTCCCAAAGTCAGCGTTTCCACAGATTCGCCCGCATCCACCAGCGGACTGTAATCCAGCGTCAACACATCCGGACCAGCCACGCGGCCGGAGTACTCGGAATACCCGTCGTGGTAGCCAGTCTGATTGCTTCCCACGTAGATCTGGTCGGTGCCCGGAAAGTCGCCGGTAAAGGGAGTGAAAGGAAAGGAGTGAAAAAAGGAGCTGCTGGCAACCGTTACCGTGCCGGGAGCCAGGCCCTCCATGGTGGCGCCGGCAGTCGGGTCGGCGCTGCCGTAGCAGCCTGTCGTCAGACAATCCTCGGTGCCATAAACGATCACGCCGGCATGCAACGAAACCGTGCCCAAAGCCGCCGCCAGCAGCAGAACCTGAAATCGCGCTCTCATTACGTGTGTGTCCTCCGAACGGCCAAACCGTGGCCGAAATGCCAATGTCTCACAGCCCGCGGCCATCTTGCAACTTCGGCCGTGGTCTCGCCTGCAACCGTCTCGCACCCTGGCCGCCATCGCCGTGCCATCATGGATGCCATGATGTCCTGGCTGTTCTCGTCTCCCCTGCCCGCCGGCACGCCCGCACCCGATTTCTCGCTACCCGACGAATCCGGCCGCATCGTGACGCTTTCCGGCTTGCGTGGCCGCGGCGTGGTGCTGGTGTTCTACCCCGGCGACAACACCCCGGGCTGCACCCGGCAGCTCTGCCAGTTCCGCGACGCTTGGGAAACTGCGCTCCAGCGCGGCGTGGAGATCTTCGGGATCAATCCGTGGAGCGCCGCCAGGCACGCCGGCTTCCGGCGGAAGTTCGGGTTTCCGTTCCCGCTGCTGGTGGACCGCGGCCAGAAGGTCGGGGCGCTCTACCACACCAGCGGCCTGTTTGTGAAACGCACGGTTTACCGTATCGGCCCCGATGGCGTCATCCGCTTCGCGCGCCGCGGCTATCCCGCGCCCGCCGAGGTGCTGGCGGAGCGATGATCCGCGAAAACCCCTAACTCGCCGCGCACCCCAATCCCAGCGCCGCGTTAATCACGATCTGCACATCCACCACGTTGACCTGCCCGTCCCCGTTCAGATCGTTCACCGCCGGGGTCACGCCCAGGGCTTCATTGATCTCGAGTTGCACGTCTACCACGTTCATGGTTCCGTCCAGGTTGATGTCGCACTTGCTGCACACCGTGATCGTGCCCGACACTCCCGTCAACGAGGAAACCGTGTCCGTCGCCGTGATGGTCTGGCCGCCAACCGTCTTCAGCGTCGCCGGGAAAGTCCCCACTCCGCTGGTCAATGTGGCATTCGGCGCCAGCGTCGCCTGGCTGTCGCTGCTCGTGAAGTGAACCGTGCCGGTGTACGCCGACGCCGCATTGCCGTTAGTGTCGGCAGCGGTCACGGTGAAGTTGAAGGCCGCGCCGGTTCTCACGAAACTGGCGGCGGAGACCACGAAATGCGTGGCCGGCATCGCCGCGTTCACCGCAATCCCCGGGGCCGTCCCGGAAACGGCGGAAGCCGCCGTGTCGGTGGCGGTGAGCAATTGGCGGCCGGTGGTCTCCAGCGTGGCCGTGAAGGTGCCGGTTCCGTTCGCCAGCGCCGCATCCGATGGCAATACCGCGGCGCTGTCGGTGCTGGTGAAGTGTATCGTATGGGCGTAGCTGGTCACCGTGTTGTTGAAGGCATCCACCGCCGTCACGGTGAAGCTGAAGGACGCGCCCACGGTGGCCGATGCCGGCGCCGCGACCACCAGGCGCGTGGCAACCCCCGCCGCCGTCACGGAAATGGAACCCGAGCTTCCGGTGAGCGCTGAAGCGGCGGTGTCGGTTGCGGTGATGGTCTGGGCGCCGGCGGTGTTCAGCGTCCCCGTGAATCTTCCGCTCCCGTAGCTCATCGTGGAGTCCGGCGGCAGACCCGCGGCGCCATCGCTGCTGGTGAAGTGTACCGTGCCGTCATAGTCGCCCACCGGGTTGCCGCTGGAGTCGACCGCCGTCACCCCGAACTGGAAAGCCACCCCTGGAGCGGCCGATGCCGGCGCCGTGATTCTCAAGGCCGCGGGCGATGGCCAGGAAGAAAACATCCACGCCGCGCCCAGGTCGCTGTTGTCGCATTCTCCGCCCACAATGGCCGTGTGGCCGTCGGCGGAAAGAGCGGCCGATTCCCCCTGGCAACTATACTTGGCCTGGGTGCTGGTGCCCACCAGTTTGCCGCCGAGTTGACTCCACACCCCGCCCGTGCGCGTGTACATCCAGCATGCGCCCACCGCGGTATTATCTTCCGGTCCGCCTACCAGCGCCGTATTGCCGTCGGAAGACAACGCCACCGCCGCGCCCAATCCCGACTGGGAGCCCGAAACGCCCGCCGCGGTGAATACACCGCCCTGCTGGCTCCACGCTCCGTTGCTGCGCGTGAAGACATACGCCCCAAGGCTGGAGAACATGGAACTGCCGATAATGGCCGTATTGCCGTCGGCCGAAAGCGCCACCGAAGTCCCCAGACCGTCCCCGGTGGGGGCTCCCGCGGGCGCCAGTTGCGCCTGCAGGGTCCAGTTTCCGCTGGAATCGCGCGTGAACACCCACGCCGTCCCTGTATAAGCGTTTTGATTGGGATCGCCCACCAGCGCCGTGCTGCCATCCGCCGACAGCGCCACCGACCAACCCTGCGACCCGCTCGGGCCCTCGCTAGCCTGTAGTTTGCCGCCTTGCTGGGTCCAGGTCGAGCCGCTTCGCGTATACACCCACACCGCCCCGATGCCGCTATCGTTCGGTCCGCCCATGGCTATCGTGTTCCCGTCCGCCGATATGGCCACGGCGCTGCCTTCCGCGACGCTCTGACCGGATACGCCCAGTGCCGCGCCGGTGCCGAACACCTTGGCTTGCTGGCTCCAGACGCCGTTGCTTCGTGTGTACACGTACGCCGCTCCCGAGTGGTACGGGTAGAAGGTGGCCGTGTCGAAAGGCGCGCCCATCACCGCCGTATTCCCATCCGCCGACAGCCCCACCGAGTAGCCCAACTGGTCGGCTCCGATGATTTCCGTCTCCAGGGACCAGGCGCCATTACTACGCGTGTAAACATACACGTTGCTGGCGAACCCTGTACCCACTATCGCGGTATTGCCGTCCGCCGATATCGCCACCGCGGCGCCAAACTGCGGTTGGTTCGCCGGCGTCAGGTCGGTCCCGGTGATTTTGCTTCCCTGCTGCACCAGCGGCGGCGGAACATAAATGAACACCCACGCCGCTCCCAGGAAGTAGTTGTCGTTGCCCCCACCGGAAACCAGCGTTGCCCCATCGCCCGATATCGCCACCGCGCCGCCCTGGTTGGAACTTCCGTCGGCGTCCGTCCCCACCAGTTTGCTCCCCCGCTGGCTCCAAGCGCCGCCCAGGCGCGTGTACTCCCACGCTGCCCCCGTCCCCCAATGGCTGCGGCCGCCATCGCCCCAACCACCCACCATGGCGGTGTTCCCATCCGCCGATAGCGCCACCGCGGCGCCTTGGAAGACTTCCGGGACATCGGCTGACAGAATGGCTGCGTCGGATCCCGTCAGTTTGCTCCCTTGCTGGGTCCACGCGCCCTCCGAACGCGTGAACACCCACGCCGCCCCCAGCGTGTAGCTGTCGCCGTCGCCGCCGATCAGGGCCGTATTCCCATCCGCCGATAGCGCCACCGACACCCCGAAGTCCACCTGCCCGCCCACCCCGTCGTTGGGCTGCAACTTGTTGCCCTGCTGGGTCCAGGTCCCGCTGCTCAGCGCGTAGACCCAAGCCGCGCCCATCCCTCCGTCCTGACGGTCCCCGCCGACTATGGCTGTAGCGCCGTCGCCCGACATGGCCACCGAAGAGCCCTCGTACGATTGCCCCGTGGCGTCGCTCGCCAGCAGCGTGCCGCTGGCTTGCGTCCAGGTGGCCCCGTTGCGCGTGTAGATCCACGCGCCGCCCCGATTGTAGTGATCCCACTTGGCGCCCACAATGGCCGTATTACCGTCGCTCGAAATCGACACCGAAGTGCCCTGGGTCTGCGGATTGTACGCCGCCGCCGTTACCCCGCTCCCATGGCAGGAACTGCACGTGGAAGCGGACTCCGGCTGAGCCGTCAGTTTGGCTTGCTCCGTCCACACTCCCCCGCTTCGCACGAAAACCCACGACGCGCCGGCATCGTTGCTGTCCGACGGCCCGCCGATGAACGCCGTGTTCCCATCCGCCGAGAGAGAAACCGAGATGCCGAATTCCGCATTGCCCACGGCGTCCGCGGGAGCGGTGAGTTTCACCTGTTCGCTCCACACGCCGCCCGCGCGGGTATACACCCAGGCCGCTCCCACCCCGCCGAAAATGGCGGTGTTCCCGTTCGCCGAAATCGCCACGCTCAGGCCCAGAGAAGCCAGCAGTCCCGCGTCGCTCGGAGCCAGTTTGTTGCCCTGTTGTTCGAATTGCGCTCGGGCAGTGGGGAGCAGGTTGGTTGCCAGAAGCAGAAACGCCAGCGTCCGCAAAGTTCCGTTGCGGGGTACAAACCAATTCTCTGCGACGGTATTCATGAAGACACCTCGTTGCCACTCGCCGGACCGGCGGTACGTGCCGAAAACCGCCCCTAACTCGCCGCGCACCCCAATCCCAGCGCCGCGTTGATCACGATCTGCACATCCACCACGTTGACCTGCCCGTCCCCGTTCAGATCGTTCGCCGCCGGGGTCACGCCCAGGGCTTCATTGATCTCGAGTTGCACGTCTACCACGTTCATGGCCCCGTCCAGGTTGATGTCGCACATGCTGCATACCGTGATCGTGCCGGACACTCCCGTCAACGAGGAAACCGTGTCCGTCGCCGTGATGGTCTGGCCGCCAACCGTCTTCAGCGTCGCCGGGAAAGTTCCCACTCCGCTGGTCAATGTGGCATTCGGCGGCAGCGTCGCCTGGCTGTCGCTGCTCGTGAAGTGGACAGTTCCCGTGTATCCCGGGGCCGTGTTTCCTGTGGCGTCCGTAGCCGTCACCGTAAAATTGAAGGCCACGCCGCCTCTCACGAAGCTGGCCGCCGAGACCACGAAGTGCGTGGCCGCCAGCGCCGCGCTCACCGTGATCTCCGGCGACTTCCCGGAAATCGTGGAGGCCGACGTGTCGGTGGCCGTCAGGAATTGCCGGCCCAGGGTCTTCAGCGTCGCCGTGAAGGTGCCCGTGCCGTTGACCAACGCCGCGTCCGATGGCAATCCCGCCGCGCTGTCCGTGCTGGTGAAGTGTACCGTATGCGCGTAGCCGGTCACCGTGTTGCCGGCCGCATCCACCGCCGTCACCGTGAAGCTGAAGGACGCGCCCGATGTGGCCGTCGCCGGCGCCGAGACGATAAGATTCGTGGCTACCCCGGCCGCCGTCACCGCGATGGAGTTGGAGGTCCCCGTGAGGGACGCATTGCTGTCGGTTGCCGTGATGGTCTGGGCGCCCAGCGTGTTGAGCGTCGCCGTGAATGTCCCCGCCCCGTAGCTCAGCGGGGCGTCGGAGGGCAGACCCGCGGCGCCATCGCTGCTGGTGAAATGTACCGTGCCGTTGTAGTTCCCCACCGGGATGCCGTTGGAACTCACCGCCGTCACCCCGAACCCGAAACCCGCGCCGGGAGCTGCCGAGGCCGGCGCCGTAACCTTCAAGCTGGCGGGCGCCGGCCATGCCGAAAACACCCACACCGCGCCCGTGTCCTTGCTGTCGCGGTATCCGCCCATAATCGCCGTGTGGGCGTCGCCCGAAAGCGCCACCGCGCCACCCTCGAACACCGGAGTGTAGCTCCCTGAACTATAGATCTGCGTGTAGCCCGTGCCCACCATCTTGCTGCCCAGTTGACTCCACACCCCGCCCGTGCGCGTCATCATCCACATCGCGCCGATCTGCCCATCGTCCATGGGCGCGCCCAGCAGAACCGTATTCCCATCGGAAGACAACGCCGCGCCCGCGCCAACTCCGAGGAACGAGCCTATGCCTCCGGTCACCGCGAGCTTACCGCCCTGCTGGCTCCAGACCCCGTTGCTGCGCACGAATGGAGTCGCCCCACCGTTATAGGAGTACCAACCGCCTACGATGGCCGTGTTCCCGTCGGCCGCCAGCGCGACCGCAAACCCGTATTCCAGGTTCGAATTGGGTTGCGCGCCCGACGGCAGCAGTTGCGCCTGCTGGGTCCAATTCCCGTTGGCGTCGCGCGAAAAAACCCACGCCGTCCCCGTGCAGCCGGCGTTCCCGGTATCGCCCACCAGGAGGGTGTTTCCATCCGCCGACGCCGCCAGCGAAATGCCTTGCGTTTCGTAACATGGGTACGGGTTCGAGCCGCCCGTGGCCTGTAGTTTGTTGCCCTGCTGCGTCCACGTGGCGCCGTTCCGCGTGAAGGCCCACACCGCCCCCAGGTTGCTGTCGTAGGGCGCGGAGACGAACGCCGTGTTCCCGTCCCCGGATATGGCTACGGCTCTCCCCATGTTGAGGCCGTTCACCCCCGAAACAGCCCCGGTGCCAACCAGTTGGGCCTGCAGGGTCCAGACGCCGCTCGCACGCGTGTATACATTCCCCGCTCCCGAAACTCCCGCCACCGCCGTGTTCCCATCGGCCGACAGCGCCACCGACCAACCGCCTCCCGTGATCACCGTCTGCTGCGTCCAGGTCCCGTTCGACCGCCCATAGATATACGCGTTGTTGGAGTTTTCTGTCGTTGCGGCAAAGGTATTGCCATCCGCCGACACTGCCACCGACAAGCCGTACTGCGGAAGATACTCTCCCGGCGAGCCGCTCCCCGTGATCTTGCTTCCCTGCTGCACCAGCGGCGGCGCAGCGTAAGTGAACACCCACACCGCTCCCGCGTTGGAATTGTCCAGGAAGCCACCGGAGATGAGCGTCGCCCCGTCGCCCGAAATCGCTACCGCGCTCCCTTGCTCCGCCGCGCCCACCGCGCCCGTGCCCACGATTTTGTCTCCGCGCTGCGTCCATACCCCGTTGAAACGCGTGTACTCCCACACCGCTCCCAAATCGGCGCCATCCCCCCAACCGCCCACCGCGGCGGTGTTCCCGTCCGCCGAAATCGACACCGCGAACCCCTCGTAAATGTAGGGGTATGGCTGCCCAACGCCGGTTGAATCCGTGCCTGTCAGTTTGCTCCCCTGCTGGGTCCATACCCCCGCCGCGCGAGTGAAAACCCACGCCGCCCCCAGGAATCCGGCATCGTGGTCTCCTCCCACCAGCACCGTGTTCCCGTCCGTTGACAGCGCCGCCGACACGCCGAAGTCCTCCGCGCCCACCGCGTCGCTGGGCTGCAGCTTGGTCCCCTGCTGGCTCCAGTTCCCGCTGCTCAGAACGTACGCCCAGATGGCGCCTTTTCCTTTGTCCTGACCAGTCCCGCCGACCATGGCCGTAGCCCCGTCCCCCGACAGTGCAACCGCGGCGCCCTGGTACGACGCGCCCGCCGCGTCGCTCGCCAGCAGCGTGCCCGAAGCCTGGCTCCAGACCGTGCCGCTACGCGTGTAGATCCACGCCGCGCCCCGGTTGAAGTGATCCCACGCGCCGCCCACCACGGCCGTATTCCCGTCCGCCGAAAGCGAGACCGAAGTGCCCTGGTACTGCGCGTTGTACTGCGCCGCGGTCACCGAATTCCCATGGCAGGCGCTGCACGTCGAGGCCGCCTCCGGCTGAGCCAGTAACTTGCTCTGCTCCGTCCACGTGGCGCCGCTCCGCACAAACACCCACGACGCGCCGGTGTTGTTGTTATCCCACGGCCCGCTGATGAAAGCCGTGTTGCCATCCGCCGAGAGCGCCACCGAGTTGCCGAATCCCGCCAAACCCACCGCGTCCGAAGCCGTGAGTTTGGCCTGTTCGCTCCACACCCCGCTGGTGCGCGTGTACACCCACGCCGCGCCCACCCCGTTGTTGTCGTTGTACCCGCCGAAGATGGCCGTGTTCCCGTCCGCCGAAATCGCCACCGCCACGCCCTGGTTGGCAAGCCCGATGGCATCGCTCGCCACCAGCTTGTTACCCTGTTGTAAGAACTGCGCCTGGGCGCCCGCGGCCAGAAGCAGGACCGGCAGTATCCGCAAAGTTATGTTGCGGGGAACAAATCGTTTCTTCGCGAATATACTCATCAAGACACCTCGTTGCCACTGGCCCAACCGCAAGCGCCGCAGGAGTGCCGTAGCCCGTCCCGCGCCATCCAGGCCAATGCCAACGTAAACCCGCCGTTGGACGAATTCAAGCACTAGCAGGCTTTTAACTGTTAGTAACAGTCGTATTTCTCGACAGTACATGCCCCCTTTGTGGGGACAGGTTGTCAACCTGCGGCGGGTTGGTAACCCGCCTTCCGACCTGTCAACCGCCGTCGCGAGCGAAGCGCTCGGTTGGCGCCTTGCCCCCATGCGGGACAACTCGTCAACCCTCCTTCCGCCCCCCAGGTTCTCGCCCCGTCCGAGGACTCCCCTTTCCCCGCCCCCACCATTCACTCACCTTGATTAGTATTGCCCGGCTATAGCTTGTCAACTGTTTGTTTCCACTTCCCTCCCGTTAGAATGACTCTTACATGCCAACCCGCTCCTTTGAATTCACGGATGGCAAATCCGACAAGTTCTGGACCATCACGCTTGCCGGCAGGCAACATACCGTGAACTTCGGCCGCCGCGGCGCCGCCGGTCAGACCCAGGTCAAGGACTTCGCCACCCCCGAAGCCGCCAGTGCCGCCTTCGACAAGCTAATCGCCGAAAAGCTGAAGAAGGGTTACGTCGAGGCTCACGCCGCAGCCAAGCCGCCCAAAGCGCAACCTCAGCCTCCGCCGGCGCCCGCCACGCCCCACGCCGCCCCCCAAGCTCCCCCCAAAACCGCGCCGCTCATCGACTTGTCTCCAGCCGATTGGATGATCGCCACCTGGCGCCCCCGCACCGTTCAGCCCAAACCCCAGCCCCGTCCGTTTGACCGGGACGCCGCCATGCAGCTTGCCGGGCAGTGGATCGAGAGCGCCCGCAAAAAACACTGGGGATGGCAGGCGCATGCCGACTGGGGAGACGTGGATCTCCCCGCCGCCATGTCCCCCGAGGAGGCGCGCTTCTGGTTCCACGCCATTCTCATCCTGCAAGACGCGTTCTTTGCCCTGACCAAATCGTCCCAACCGGATTCGCAGATCGCCCAAATCGACGCCGCCGGCGACCTGCCCTTGAGCCAGGCCGGCGAGCTGCTGGCTCGAGCTCCCCATGGCGGCCTCTGCTCGCTCCTCATGATCCCGCTGCTGAATCTCTATCCGGCCGAAGCCCTGGCCAAAACCGTGGCCGGAGCCGCCTGCCATTCCCCGTGGCTCAACATTGGCGACCGCTGTTTTCCCGAGAAGGTCCTCCAGTATCTCAGCCCCCGGGATCATGAATCGCTTCGCCAGGCCGTGCGTGCCGAAGTGGCCACCACGCCGTGGCCAGCCGTGTCCTACGATCGCCCCAGGTACATCTTCCGGCTCGCGGCCTTCCTGGGAGTCGGCGAGGAACTGACGCGCGTGGTGGAGGCATGGCCGCAGAATTTTTATGCGGATGCCTGGTCCAACAGTTGGTACCGCATCCCGCAGCAGGTGATCTTCGGACTCCCCAGCGCCGCGCTGGTTTCCACCCACATGCGCCGCATGAAGCTGCGCCTGGGCAGGCCCAGCCACATCCGCGGCTGGCTGGCTCACACGGGCCTTGCCGAACTCGATCTCATCCGCGACAGCATTCTCGCTGAGACCAACCGGCAGGAAGCGGCGGAACTGGTCGAGGCGTTCTCGCAAGCCGTCCCCGCCCCCGCCGCCGCGCCCATCCTGCTGGCCTGCATGCTCAGTTCGAAAGCGCCCCAACCCGCGCGGGATTGGCTCTTGCACCACCCCTCCGAAACCGTCGCCGGCCTGGCTGCAACCGCGGCCGCCAAAGGAAGACTGGCCGACGGCGCCATCGAGATCTTCCGCGACTTGCATCGCGCCGGCCACGCCGCCCTGCTGGAATCGCTCTTGCCGCCTGCGGTTCTGCAGCGAGTCGCTCCCAGCGCGCCCGAACTCCCCGTCCTGGATGCCGCCGCCGTGCCCGCCGGTCTGGCCGCGGCCTTTTCCGAAGCACAGGCTCTCAAGGCCAAGCTCCCGCCCTGGGCCTCGCCCGCCATGCTGCCGCCCATCGTCACGTCCCGCGGCCGCCTGGGCGGCCCTCACGCCACGGCCGCGCTCACCGCGCTCGCCAAAAGCGACGTTTCCGTTCCGCATCCTTTGCTGTTGGCGCTGCGCTGCTATGCCACTCCTCAATCGCTGGATGCCTTCGCCTGGTCGCTGTTCGAGCGCTGGCTGCGCGACGGCGCGCCGGCCAAAGAGAAGTGGGCCCTCAACGCCGTCGGCATATTCGGCGGCGATGAGTCGGCCATCCGCCTGGCGTCCATGATTCGCGAGTGGCCGGGCCAAGGCAAGCACCAGACCGCCGTCCTCGGCCTGGAGTGCCTGCGTTCCATCTCGACCGAGATGGCCCTCCTCCAGATCAACGGCATCGCGCAAAAGGTGAAGTTCCAGGCCATCAAGGCCCGCGCCCAGGAGTGCATGGAAGCCATCGCCGCCGATCTGAACCTCACCCGCGACCAACTCGAAGACCGCCTGGTTCCCGATTGCGGTCTCGACCAACACGGTTCGCGCGTCTTCGATTTCGGGCCGCGCCAGTTCCACTTGATCCTCGGTCCCAGCCTCAAACCGCTGGTCGCCGACGCCGCCAATCGGCGCAAGCCCGATCTCCCCAAGCCCAACGCCAAAGACGACGACGCCAAGGCCCAGGACGCCATCGCCGCCTGGAAGCTGGTGAAGAAGCAGATCGCCGAGGTCGTCAAGGTCCAGACGCGCCGCCTCGAACAGGCGCTCGTCACCCAGCGCCGCTGGCCCGCCGCCGATTTCGACCGCATCTTCGTGCGCCATCCGTTCCTCATGAATCTCGCCCAGTGTTTCGTTTGGGGCATATATGGCGCCGATGGCAAGCTGGCCTCCACCTTCCGCGTGACCGAAGACCGCTCGCTCGGCGACCCACACGACGTCCCGGTCACGCTGCCGCCCGATGCCTCCGTCGGCCTGGTGCACCCCATTCAGCTCGATTCCGCAACGCTCGCCGCCTGGGGCGAGCTGTTGAGCGACTACGAAATCCTTCCGCCGTTCCCGCAACTCGGCCGGCCGGTTCTCACGCTCACGGAGACGGAACTCCGCGGCGACACCATCCAGCGCCACGGCGGCGTGAGCATCCCCGCCGTCTCGCTCGCCGGCACTCTGGAGCGGCTCGGCTGGCAGCGCGCCGTCCCCGCCGACGCCGGCGGCTACGACAACCACGGAAAGCACTTCCCCGCCGCGGCCATCACCGCCATCGTGCAGCATGAGCCGCTCTACATCGGCAGCCTGGCGGATTCCCCCGGCACCCCCATCCACGAGTGCTACTTCACTGCCGGCGCGTATGATCGCTCCGGCTGGGCCGGCGGGCAGCACAAGATCCCGCTCGAGAAAATCGACCCGCTGGTCGTGAGCGAGGTCCTGAGCGACTTGCAGACCGTGGCGTCCAAGGGGACGAAATGAAGTTCCTCGACGAGGCCTCCTTGCCGCGGGAATTGCAAGGCTCGGGCCAGTTCTGGCAGAAGGAAAAGAAGTTCGCGTCCGCCTGGCTGGACTTGACGAAGGTGCCGCCGCTCCCCATACGGGAGGGATTGATCGGCCCGGATCTCGCGCTCCAACTCGCCCACGAGAAGACCACTCGCGCCGCCCTCAAGAAACACGCCACGCCCCAAGCCCTCGACCATTTCGTCGCCGGGTTCTGCCGCCAGGTTCCGGAAGATCCATCGGTTCACTTCCGCTACAACGCCTGGAGGTCGATCGCCGAGGAACTGGGAGGGCCGGAAACCGCCGCGATCTTCCTCCCGGCGATGACGGACAAGGCCTTCCTGCACGAAGCCCCACCGGGGTTTGGCGGGCACCCATACGTGCACGCCGCGGCCGGGGTTCTGGCCGGCACTGGCGATGCGTCCTGCCTGCCCGCGCTGATTCTCTGCCGGTATCGGTTCCGCCGGATGAGGAACCATTTCATGGAGGGCTGGCTAAACGATCAACTGGTGAAGATCGTCAAGCGCCTCGCACTTCCACCCGCCGGCCTGGAAGACTGGTGCCTCCCCGACGCCGCCGAGCCGGATGAAATCCCGGAGTTCAGAAAAGACCAAGCCCCGCGCCTGCGGAAAGCCATGCTCACCGACCGCCGCTGGACCGTCGCCATGTTCGACCGCCGCATCGTCCGCCAACCCGTCATGGCCCCTCTGGCCGCCGGCCTCGTCTGGGGATACTACAACCAGGCCGGCCGGCTCATCCAGCCGTTCCTGATCGGCCCCGGTTTCGAGTACCCGCCTCCGCCCGCCGACGCGTCCGTGGGAGTCGTTCACCCGGTGCACCTCCCATCCGCCGAAGCCGCCCGCTGGCGCGAGCGCGCCAAGCAACTCAAAGCACCCTTCGATCAGTGGAGCGTCCCGGCTCAAGCTCTCTCGGCGCAGGACCTCCAAGGCGACCGCATCCCGCGCCTGCCCGCGATCAAGCTCCCCGCCGCCACGCTCCTCTGCCGCTTGGAAGCCCTCGGGTGGCAACGCCCCAAGGACCGCAGGCTGTTCCAATTCCACGGCCGTCCGTTCCCCGAACTGGGAGTGTGCGCGGTGATCCGCTACACCGGCATCCCGCTCACCTATGGCTCGGAGTGGCCCGACCAATCGCTACTGGAGTGTTTCTTCGTCACGGCCCGGAAGCAGATTCCGCTTTCGCAGGTAAGCCCCATCGCCATCAGCGCCGTGCTCGCCGATCTGGAGGCGCTCTTCGCGGGGCCCAGTCAATGAGGTTTCTCGACGAGTCCTCCCTGCCGCCGGATCTGCAGGGCTCTGGCGAATACTGGAAGAAGTACGGGAAAGAGATTCTTTCGTGGATCGATCTCAGCCAGCTCCCACTCCTCCCGATCGGAGACGGTTGGATCGATCCCGGGAAGGCGCTGCAACTGACGCATGACGAGGCCGGTTTTCGCGAGGCGCTGAAAAGCCACTCGTCAGCCGGCGCGCTGGACCGGTTTTCCGCGGCGATCTGCTCCCTGGAGTTTGGAAAGAAGCACAGCCCATTGATTGCCATCGCCCGGGACATCGGCGGCCCGGAGACCGCCAGGGCGCTCGCCACCGCGCTGACCAGGAAGACGGACGACTCCCGTTTCCTGTTCTGTCTCGCATGTGCCTTGGAGGTAATTGGAGACGTCACCGCCCTGCCGTCCATCTCACTGGCGCACTTTCGCTTGCGGCGCGGACCCTACGCCAACTTTTTTCAACAGTCGGTTGACGTGTTCGTCGGCAAGCTGGGGATCTCGCCGCCCGGTCTCGAGGATTGGTCCGTTCCCGACGAAGGCGATCCCGGCGAGATCGTCAAATTCCGCCAGGCGCAGGCCCGCCGGTTGCAGAAAGCCATGCTCACCAACCGCCGCTGGACCGTCGCGATGTTCGACCGCCGCATCGTCCGCCAACCCGTGATCGCCCCTCTGGCCGCCGGGCTCGTCTGGGGATACTACAACCAGGCCGGCCAACTCATCCAGCCCTTTGTGATCGGCCCCGGTTTCGAGTATCCCGCTCCGCCCGCCGGCGCATCGGTGGGAGTCGTTCACCCGGTGCACCTCCCATCCACCGAAGCAGCCCATTGGCGGGAGCGCGCCAAGGCTCTCAAAGCGCCCTTCGATCAGTGGAGCGTCCCGGCGCACAATCTCTCTACCGAAGACCTGCAACGCGATCGCGTCCCGCGTCTGCCCGATATCAAACTTCCCGCGGCCACCTTCCTCTGCCGTCTGGAAGCCCTCGGCTGGCAGCGCACCAAGGACCGCACGCTGTTCCAATTCCACCGCCGCCCGTTCCCGGAATTAGGAGTGCGCGCCGTCATCCGCTATACCGGCATCCCCCTCACCTATGGCGCGGAGTGGCCCGACCAGTCCATCCTCGAGTGCTTCTTCACTTCGGACCGGCAGCCGGTTCCCCTCTCGCAGGTCAACCCCATCGCCATCAGCGCCGTGCTCGCCGATCTCCAAGCGCTCTCCGCGAAGCCCCTGCGAGGATGAGCCAATGAGGTTTCTGGACGAGTCCTCGCTACCGCCGGATCTGCAAGGGGCCAGCCGATGGCGGCTGCAACGGGAACAGATCCTGTGGCTGACGCGGCTCGATCCGGCGCCCGTGCCGCCGCTCCCCATCGGCGATGCGTGGATCGCCTCCGAGACCGCGCTGGCGCTCGCCCATGACGAACCCCGCTTTCGCCAGGCGCTCAAGAGGCACTCGTCTCCCGAGGCCCTGGACCGGTTCGCCGCCGTGATCTGCCGCCAGCTTCCGCGTCTGACCCTGATGTTCTCGCAGTTCATCGCCATGGATCTGGGCGGCCCCGAGACGGCCCGCGTTCTGGCCGCGGCGATGACCAGCCGGACCAGTGAGCCCAAGTTCCAATCCGGTATCGCCGCCATCCTGGCGCACATCGGCGACGTGTCCTGTCTGCCGGCGTTCGCCCTCGCCATGTTTCGCATGGAGCGAGGCCGGGTTCTCACCGATGCGTTTGAAGCCGGGATGGCTGCGCTGGTGAGCAGGCTCGGTCTGGCGCCGGCGGATGCCGAGGCCTGGTCCGTGCCCGATAATGCCGACCCCGACGAAACCCCCGTCCTCCGCGTGGCGCAGGTGTCCCGCTTGCGCGATGCGATGTTGTGGGGCCGCCGCTGGTCCGTGGATACGTTTGAGCGCCGCATCGTTCGACAGCCCGTCGTGGGGCCGCTGGCCGCTGGTCTCGTCTGGGGCTGGTTCGACGATGCCGGCCGTCTGCTGCGCGCTTTTTCGATCGCTCCGGACCGCGAGGATTCGCCGCCCGCCGGCGCGTCGGTCGGAATCGTTCACCCGGCGCATCTCCCGGCGGACGAAGTGGTCCGCTGGCGGCGGCTGGCCGAGGACCTCCATCCTCCCTTCGCGCAATGGGACTTGCCCGCCCAGGCTTTCTCGCCCGAAGAAATCGCCTCCGGCCGGATTGCCCGCTTGCCGGACCGGACTTTTTCTCCCACCGAACTTTTGTGCCGGCTGGAGTCGCTGGGTTGGCAACGCCCGCGGACCAGGACTAAACTTGAATACCATACCCGTCCGTTCCCCAACCTGGGAGTCCGGGCGGTAATCCGCTATTCCGGCATCCCCGTGGCGTATGGCGGAGAGTGGCGCGAGCAGTCGATTCAGGCCTGCTACTTCGAGGCTGACCGGGGCCCGGTTCCTCTGTCGCAGGTCGGCCGGCTGGCGATCGGCGCGGTGCTCGCCGATCTCGAAGCGTTATCGGGAAACCAGGAGGCGCGTAAAAAATGAAGAAGGCCGGCGTCGCCAAACCGGGCGATCTGCAACGCCCCGCCGCGGAGGTGCTCTACGCGGCCGAGCTGGAGCGCTTGTCCAAAGCCGATGCCGGCGAGCCCCGGCCGGTCGGCTGGCAGCTCACCCCGCGCTCCGTAGTGACGTTTCTGCTGGGAGACGAACCGCGCGGCATCCAGCCCAAATTCGTCGGCGCGCGCAGCCTCGTCGAGCGGGTCATCGTGGCGCTGGCCACCAGCCGCGGCGTCATGCTGATCGGCGAGCCCGGCACCGCCAAGAGCTATCTCAGCGAACTGCTGGCCGCCGCCATCAGCGGCGATTCCACGCTGGTGGTGCAGGGCAGCGCCGGAACCACCGAAGACGCCATCAAGTACTCCTGGAATTACGCGCTGCTGCTGGCCGAAGGGCCCAACGACAGGTCGCTCGTGGGCGGCCCGGTTCACCGCGCCATGAGCAATGGCAAGATCGTGCGCTTCGAAGAGATCACCCGCTGCCCGGTGGAGATTCAGGATACGCTGCTCTCCATCCTGAGCGAACGCATGATGGCCATTCCCGAGTTGCCCGACGCCGCCGCGCGGACCCTGTTCGCCCGCGCCGGCTTCAACGTGATCGCCACCGCCAACACCCGCGACCGCGGCGTCAACGAGATGAGCGCGGCTCTCAAGCGCCGCTTCAACTTCGAAACCATTCCGCCCATCGGCAGCCTGGACGCCGAAATGGCGCTGGTGCGGCGCGAGACCGACCGCCTGCTCGAGCGCGCCGCCATTCCGCTGCGCCTGGAGCCCGACTTCCTCGAAATCCTGGTGACCACTTTCCAGGATCTCCGCTCCGGCAAAACCCGCGAGGGCCAGGCGCTCGAAGCGCCCACCACCGTCATGAGCACCGCCGAAGCCGTGAGCGTGGGCTACGCATCGGCCGTGCACGCCTACTACTACAGCGGCGGCGAACTCACGCCCGATCACCTGGTCCACAGCCTCACCGGATCGGCGCTGAAGGACAACGCCGAGGATCTGAAAAAGCTGGAGCACTACTTCAATCACGTGGTGAAGAGCCGGCAGGGGCATCTCTGGCCCCGGTACTACGCCGCCCGGAAGCACCTGCCGTGAGCGGCTCTCCGGGCGAGGTGGATGCGCGCATTCTGCGGCTCACCGGGCCGGTGGTGTTCTTTCCGGTGCGCCACCACAGCCCCGCCTGCGCCCGTTTGGTGAGCGCTCTGGCGGAGCGGCTGCGCCCCCAGGCCATCCTCATCGAGGGTCCTTCGGATTTCAACCCGAGCATCGGCGAGCTGCATCGCGGGCACGAGCTGCCCATCGCCATTTACAGCTACGTCCGCCTGGGCGGCGAACTCCGCCACGGCGCTTTCTATCCGTTCTGCGTCTACTCCCCCGAATGGCAGGCGCTCGAATCGGCGCGCCGGCTCGCGACGCCGGCGCGATTCATCGACCTGCCGTATCGCGACCGCGCGCTGCGTTCGTTTGCGGCCCACCTCTACGCCGACACCCAGGAGCGGCGCGGCAGCTATTTCGAATCGCTGGCGGCCTCGATGGGACTCGATGGCTTCGACAACCTGTGGGACACGCTGTTCGAGATCGATGCGGCGCTCGGTGTGGAGGCCTACTTCGAGCGGGCGCACCGCCTGATGTTCTATGCGCGCTCTACCGGCGTCCGGCTGTCTACCTGGAGCGACCAGCGGCGCGAGGCCTTCATGGCCGAACGGATCGCGGCGGCGCAAGCCGAGTTCGGCGCGCCTTTGCTGGTCGTGACCGGCGGCTTCCACAGCTACGCGCTGTTCGCCCGCCTGCACGGAATCTCTTTCGAAAGTGCGCTGCCCGAGCCGCCAGCGGATGCCGCCGAGCCGGCGGTCACGGAGCACGGGATCGCCCTCACGCCGTATTCCTACGAGCGTCTGGACGCGCTCACCGGTTATGACGCGGGCATGCCGAATCCCGGCTTCTACCACCGTGTATGGGACGACCGGCAGGCCGCGCGGCCCGATACCTATCGCGCCGTGCTGGCCCAGGCGGCCGCCGGGCTTCGCGCCCGCAAGCAGCCGGTGAGCACCGCCGACCTCATCGCCGTCGAGTCGATGGCGCGCGGCCTGGCGAATCTGCGCGGGCACCAGGCGGTCTGGCGGCAGGACCTGGTGGATGGCGTGATCGCGGCAGCCATCAAGGAAGACTTGTCCGCCGGCGGCCATCATCCGTTTCTGGACGCGCTGCACGCTGCGCTGCGCGGCAACCGGCGGGGCCGGCTCGCGGCGGGAACCGCGCTGCCGCCCATCGTGGCCGATATCGAGCGGCAGATCCAGGCGCACGATCTTGAGCCGAAGCCCGCCGGCCGCACCCTCGCGTTGGACTTGCACACGCCCGCCGGCCTGGCGCGAGTCCGCGTGTTGCACCAACTGGCCGCCGTCGGGATTGCCGGCTTCGCGCTGGTGGGCGGCGCTCCCATCGCCCGCGTGGGCGACACCTCGGCGCTGGTGGAGCGCTGGCAGATTCAGTGGAGCCCGGAGTTCGACGCCAATTGCATCGAAGCGGCCCTGTACGGCGCCACCCTGGCGGACGCCAGCCGCGCCCGGCTCGCGGAACTCGCGGGCTCGATGGAGCGGAGCGCATCGGGGGCGGCCAACCTGTTGCTCGAATCGTGCCTGATGGGGCATCTCGACCTGAGCCGCGGCTTTCATGCGCGGCTGGTCGAACTGCTGCGCCAGGACGGCGATTTCGTTTCGGTGGGCGCGGCCCTGGCCACGCTGCTCTACGTGTACCGGTACGACGACGTACTGGGATCGGCCGGCCTCGCGGGCGCGGGCGAGATACTGGCCGAAGCCTATGATCGGGCTCTGTGGCTGGTCGAGAGCTGCGGCACCCGGCAGGGAGAAGAGCGCGCCGCGATCTTCGCGGTTCGCGCGCTGCGGGACACGCTGGAGCGCTGCGGTGAAGCGCTCGGGCTGGATCGGGGCGAGTTCGTCACCGTGTTGCGGCGCGCCGCGGCCGCTAGCCGGTGGGCCACGTTTCGCGGCGCGCTCACGGGCGCGCTCTGGAGCCTGTCGGAAGCGGCCGTGGAGGAGATCGGCGCGGAGCTGCCTCGCACTTCCGATCAGCAGCAGTTGGGCGATTTCCTGGTGGGCCTGTTTCACGTGGCGCGCGAAGTGGCGCAGCGCAATCCCGAATTGCTGGCGCAGATCGACGCCCTGATCGAGGAAATGGACGCCGAGGATTTTCTGGCGGCGCTCGCTCCGCTGCGGCTGGCTTTTTCGGTATTCACGCCGCGCGAAAAGCAACTGCTGGTGGAGACGCTGTTTCGCAAGGCAGCGCCCGCGCCCACGCCCGCTCTGGAAGTTCCGGATTCGCTGGCGGCCCGCCACCTGGCTTGGGAGGCCCGATTGCTCGACGACATGGCCCGCTACGGAATTCGCGGAGGGCGCAGAGCATGACTGGCGAACTGCGGCGCTTCCGCTGGAGATTGGTCCTCGGCCCGGACGCGCAGGAGTGCCTCGGCTGCGGGCTGAGCGACCGGGACGCCGCCTGCGATCGCGCGCTCAGCTTTCTCTACGACCGGGAGTACGGGGACGATCGCCACAAGCGGGGCGCGGATCTTTCCGCTTCCAGCCTCACCATTCCGGATTGGATCAACCAGGTGCACACGCTCTTCCCCAAGCGGACCGTCGAGCGCCTGGAACGCGACGCGCTGGAGCGCTACAAGATCGAAGAGATCGTGACCAATCCCGATGTGCTCAGCCGCGCCACGCCCAACCAGTCGCTGCTCGAAGCGGTGCTGCGGACCAAGCACCTGATGAACCACGAAGTCCTGGCCATGGCCCGCCAGTTGGTGCGCCGCGTGATCCAGGAGCTGATCGGGAAGCTCGCCGTCGAGATCCGCCAGCCGTTTTTCGGAGCGCGCGAGCGCCGGCCATCTTCCGTCCGGATCGCCCGGAATTTCGATTGGCGCACCACCATCCGCCGCAATCTGAAACACTACGATGCGGCGGCGCGGCGCCTGACCATCGAGACGCCGCATTTCATTTCGCGCGTGAAGCGGCACGTGGACAAGTGGCAGATCGTCATTGTGGTGGACCAGTCCGGCAGCATGGCCGCGAGCGTCATTCACGCCGCGGTCACCGCCTCCGTGTTCTTCGGGATTCCGGCCATGCGCACGCACCTGGTGCTGTTCGACACCTCCGTCGTGGACGTGACCGCGGACTGCACCGACCCGGTCGAGACGCTCATGAAGGTGCAGCTCGGCGGCGGCACGGACATCGGCCAGGCGCTGCACTACGCTTCCACGCTGGTCGATAACCCGCGCCGCTCTATCGTGGTGCTGATCACCGATTTTTGCGAAGGCGCGCCGGTCGAGCGCCTGTTCGCGGTCACGCGGCAGCTTGTCGAAAGCGGCGTGACGCTGCTGGGCCTGGCGGCGCTGGATGAGCGGGCCGATCCGGCGTACGACCGCGGAGTAGCGGCCGCCATGGTGAAGCTGGGCGCGGAGGTGGGCGCCATGACTCCCGGCGAGCTCGCCAACTGGGTGGCGCAGAAGGTCGGTTGATGGCCAGGCAGGATCTACTCGCGCTCACCCCCGACGACCTGATCGCCCTGAGCAATCGCGGGATCGTGAAGCGCGCGCAGCGCGAGAGCGAATCGGGCGAGACCGGCGCGCAAATCGAAGAGGATTCCGCCGGCAACGTGCTGGCGCGCTGGCCGGACGGCGCGCGCTGCCGCATCCCCGCGCGCGAAGCGCTCTCGGAGGATTGCTGCACCTGCGCGGCCACCGCCATTTGCCGTCACCTGGTGGGGACCATCCTGGGTTACCAGCGCCTGGCCGCCGCCGGGCAGCGGCGGCAGCGGGCCGAACCGGAATCCTGGGATCCCGGCGCCATTTCCGATGAGGCGCTGGCCGCCTGCTTCACCGCGCGGCAGCTTGCGGCGCTGCGGCAACAGTTCGAAAGCGGGCTGGTGGTAGAGCTGCACCGCGGTCCGCGGCCCAGAGCGCGGCTGCACAACCTGGCGCATTCCATCCGGTTTCTGGTGGTGGGAGACGCGCGCTACACGCGCTGCGATTGCGCCGATGCAGCGCCCTGCAGCCATGTTCCGCTGAGCGTGTGGGCGTTCCGCCTGCTGCCGCCGGAGCGCGCCGCGGGTTTGGTGTCCACCGCGCGGGAGACGGCCGCCGCGCCTGTCAGGCTGCTCGACGGGCTGGACCAGGCCCTGGAGCAGGTGCTCGACCGCGGCATCGCCGAACTGCCCGATCCACTCGCCAGGCGCCTGGAGCGGCTGGAAAACGAATGCCGCCGCGCGGACATGGTGTGGCCGGCGGAGATCCTGCTGGAGTTGATCGAGCAGCGCCGCCAGTACGAAACCCACGACGCGCGTTTCAGCCCGGCGCAGGTAGCCACCCTGATCGGCGAACTGGCCATCCGCGCGGACGCAGCGCGGTACCCGCAGCAGACGGTGCCGCCGATGTTCATTCGCGGGTCGTCGGCGGAGTGCGGGGCGCGGATGGGGAACAGCCGCTTGATCGGCCTTGGCACGTCGGTGGAATTGCGGCACGGCAGCGTGGTTCTGGCCGCGTGTTTGCAGGATGCGGCCACCGGCGTGGTGGTGGCGCTCACGCGCGAGTTCGCCAATCCCAAACCGGGCGACGCGGCGCCATCGCTTGCGCAACTGGCGCGGACGGCGGTGTTCCAGGGCGCCGGCATGGGAGACGTGGGCTCGGGCCAGATACTCATCCACGGCGGCAAGCGGTCTCCCAATGGCGAGTTCCGGCCGGGCCGGTCGCGCGGCGCTTTGAATCCCCAGAATTTCCAGTGGGAACAACTTCGCCCGCCGGTGTTTGCGGAAGGCTTCGAGGAACTCATGGAGCACCAGCGCCTGCTGCCGCACCCTTGCCTGCGGCCGCGCCGGCTGACGGAGAACCTGCACGTCTGCCCGATCGCCGCCATCGAGCGCCCGGCGTTCCACGCCCGCGAGCAGCGCGTGGAAGCCATCCTCAGGGATTCCCAAGGGAACAGCGCCACGCTGCTGCACCCTTACCATTCGCGCGGCCGGGAGGGGGTTGAGGCCCTGTTGCACCATCTCGCGAAATCGCGGCTGGTGTTCGTGGCTGGAAAGACGGGGCTCGGTCCGCAAGGGTTGTCGATCGCTCCCACCGGCCTGGTCTTCGACGATGGCGGCGGCCGGTGGATGCTGCAACCGTGGATCGGCGCCGATGCGGTCGCGGCGACCGGGCAGCTTGCGGCGGAGCAAGCGGCCAGCGCGGAGGCGCCGCTGCGGAGGCACATGGGCGAGTTGCTGGAATTGCTGGGGGAGTTGGCTCTGGTGGGGCGCGCGCGGGCCAGCGGGCGCTTGTGGCAGGATCTTCGCGATCAGTCGAAGGCGCTGGGCCTGGTTCACATGCCCAGGTTCATCGAGCCGGCCTCCGCGCTGACGCTCTGCGCGCTGGTGGTGTTTGCGTTGTTCGACGGGCAGATGTGAACCGCGCCGAGTGGTGGGGTGGGTGGCTGGGACGCAGGGATTCGAACCCCGATACGCAGATCCAGAGTCTGCAGTCTTACCGTTAGACGACGTCCCAACTGACATCCAGTTTATCAAATCCGGGCTGGGGGAATCCATGCCGACCCTGGCGGCTTACCGCTCCAGCACCAGCCCCACGCTGGGCAGGATGGGGAACATTTTGTCGAGCGTGATGTAGGCCTGGTGCGTCGAGGTAGTGTAGCCGTTGAAACTATCGAACAGGTAGTTGGTGCGGTTGGTCAGGTTGACCACTTCGCCGTAGAGCGACGCCCGCCATCGCTTCAGCGTCCAGGCCTTGTTGACGCGGAAGTCCGCACGCTGATATGAGGGCAGGCGCAACTGGTCGCGAACGGTGGTCAGGTAGTAGAGCGATCCCACCTTGGTGAGGTATCCCGGTATCGGAAAGTTGCTGCCGTAGCTCCAGCGCAGGCTGAGGTTCACGGTGGGGCTCAGGCGGTAGCCGCCGTACACGTTGACGGTGTGGCGCTGGTCGAAATCGGATGGGAAGCGGTTGCCCGTCACGCCGTCGTGCATACCGGTGCGGCCGAACGCATACGATATCCAGCCGGTGAACCGGTTGGCGCTGCTGCGCTGCAAAAAGAACTCGGCGCCGCGGGCGTATCCGCGCAGGGAATTGTAGTAGAGCGGATTGGATGGCGGAGCGAAGACGGTGAGTTTGGGCAGGAGCAGGCGCGGGTCGATGGTGGGCTGGAACAGCATGTCGCGATCCGCGCGGTTGTAGAATTCGGCGCGCAGGCGCGTGCGCGCAGTCAAGCGCTGCTCGAAGCCGGCCACGGCGTGGATGGATCGCTCGGGCAGCAGCCCGCGGTTACCCAGGGGAGACGTGAGCACGGAGACTTCCGGGTATTGGACGTACTCGCCCCAGCCGAGATCGAAGTGGGTTCCGGAGGCCACGCGCAGGGAGAGCGAGGCGGCGGGGGTGGTGGTGGAGACCTGGTCGAGCGAGTTGCGGTCCCATCGCTCGCCGGCATTCAGGCGCAGGCGCCCGCTCCAGGCCAGCCAGGACTGCTGCACGTACCCGCCGGTGCGCGTGGCGTTGCCGTCGTAATGGTCCTTGACCAGCGGGGCGGCCTGGTTGGTGAGGTACTGGTTGGCGTAGCCCTCGTCGCGAAGCTGGCGCACGCTCCAGCCGGCTTCGAGCGGGGCACGGGAATTCCACATCCAGGTGACGTCGGTGTTCCAGACCCACTCGCCGTAGTAATCGCCGCTAACGGGCAGGTTGGTGGGGTTGGAATCGGTAGAGCGCTCGCGCATCCAGGCAAGGTGGTTCTTGACGAGCAGCTTGTCGCTGGGCGAGTAGCGCCAGCCGGCGTTCAGGAGCGTGTAGTGATAGCCGGCTTCCATGAGCGAGTTGATGCCGAGCGTGCTCTTCGAACTGGAGCGGTCCAGATCGGAGTAACTTTCCAGAACGAAGAGGGTGAAGCTGTTGCGCGGGCTGAGATCGTAGGCCAGGCGGGCTTGCACGTCCTCCATGCCGAAGACCAGGGTGTTGTCGGGGAAGGTGCGCTCCAGAACGTACTGCAGGTAGCTCTTGCGGGCGGAGACCAGCCACGAGCCTTTCTTCTTTTTCCCGATGGGGCCTTCGGCCAGGAAGCCGGCGTTGGACATGCTGGCTTCGACGCGGAAGGTATCGGCCGAGCGGTTGGCGTCGCGGGTGGTGACATCCAGCACGCCCGCGCTGCGGTCTTCGTAGCGGGCGGGGAAGGCGCTTTCGTACAGCTCCATTTCCTCCACGATGTCGGCGTTGAAGGCGGTGCCGGAGGCGCTGACGGAGATTCCTTCCAGCATGTGAAACGGCTCGTGGAGCAGCACGCCATCGATGTAGAGGCCAACGCGGCTGAAATCGGCGCCGCGGAGGGAGAAGCGCGCGTCGAAATCGTTATTGGAGCTGACGCCGGGAAGGTTTTGGACGGCGCGGAGCGGGTCGTCGGCCAGAACGCTGCCGAGGTTTTTGGCGTCGGTGCCGGCCAGGACCAGGGCGGACGGGGCGTCCTGGCGGGTGGTTTCGAAGGGATCGGCGCGGGCGACGACGGTTTCGGTCTGGTGGAAGGTGTCGGGGCTGAGGACCACCTCGAATTCCTTGGTTTCGCCGGCGTCCAGGTGGAAGGCCTTTTTCGCCACGTGATAGCCCACGGTGGAGACGTTGACGGTGTAATCGCCGGGGGCGATGGCGGGGATGTGGAAGCGGCCGGCGGAATCGGTGGTGGCGCGGTAGGGCGCGCCGGTGAGTTCGACGAGGACGTTGGCGAGGGCCTCGCCGCCGCGGGCGTCGACCACCGTGCCTTGGATTTCGGCGGCCGGCTGCGCGAGGGCGGGCAGGGCGGCGAAGAGCAGGATCGGGAGCAGGAGGCGGAGTCTCACGGGAAGTAGTAATGATAGCGCGCGGCGGGGGCGGGGGGCTGGATTGGGTTCGTTTTGGAAGGCGTAACTGGTTTGGGGTGTTGGGGTTGAATGCGGAAAATGG
>Ga0326727_10007526_pt1 | contig 28688 bp, 26 predicted proteins | sample MB2enrmetagenome_FD_207643 | JGI IMG/M metagenome (GOLD analysis project Ga0326727, IMG submission 207643) | Lab enriched peat soil microbial communities from McLean, Ithaca, NY, United States - MB29MY | ecosystem: Environmental > Terrestrial > Soil > Wetlands > Peat | place: USA: New York... | reverse complement strand
TCGGTGCCGTCGGCGTAGGTCTTGCCGAGGCCGCGGACCAGCAGCGCGCTCACAGCCGCAGCCTGTGCGTGTCCTGCCAGCGCAGCACCGGGCGGCTGGCCACCACCAGCAGGCTGTCGGCGGTCTTCCCGAGCACCGCGAAGACGATCATCGCCACCAGGATGGTGTCCGCCCGCCCCATCTGCTGGCCATCCAGCAGCAGGTAGCCCAGCCCCTCGGACGCGCCCATTAGCTCCGCCGCCACCACGAACATGAAGCCCAACCCGAGGCCGGTGCGCAGCGCGGCGATCCAGGCCGGCATCACCGCCGGCCAGGTGACCCGCAGCGCGATCTCGGTGCGCGACAGGCCGAACACCCGGCCGACTTCGATCAGCTTGCGATCCACCGACTGGATGGCGGTGAGCAGGCCGAGATAGACCGGGAAGAACACGCCCAGGGCGATCAGCGCCAGCTTCGACGTCTCGAAGATGCCCAGCCAGAGGATGAACAGCGGCACCCAGGCGATCGACGGGATCGCCCGCAGCGCCTGCACCGACGGATCGAGCAGCCGCAGCGCCAGCCCACTCGCCCCGTTCAGCATCGCCAGCACGGTCCCCGCCGCCGCCCCGATTGCGAAGCCGAGGCCGACCCTCTGTGTGGTGGCCAGCACATGCGTCTGCAGCTCGCCCGATCGGCTCAGCGCCCGGGCCGTCTGCGCCAGCCGCGACGGCGGGGGCATCAGGCGGCCGGAGGCGAGGCCATGGCGCACCGCCAGTTCCCACGCCACCGCGAGAACGAGCGGGATCAACAGGCCGAGCCACGCCCCGCGCCTCATGCCAGCCGCCTTTCGAGCGTCATGCCGACGCAGGTCGGCATCCACGCCTTTGCATCGGCGACCAAAGGCGTGGATGGCGGGCGACCGAGCACGCGAGGGAGGGCTGCGCCCGCCATGACGGTGGGCCCAGCGCCGGCCGGTATCATGCGCCGATGGCGAGACCCCAGGACGGGTCGATCAGGCCGTTGGTGGTCGCCACGATATCCACGCTTGTGTCGAGGACGCCCGCGGCTTGCAGAGCCTTGCCAGCGGCGATGATCGTCTGCGCCTGCGTGTCGCCGATACGGCCGCTCGACAGGTCGGTGCGCTGCAACTGGCGGGCGATGACCGGTTCCGGCAGGTGCGCCGCCGCGGCCAGCGCGGCGGTCAGCTCGGCCGGGTGGGACGCGGACCATTTGCGGGCGGTCTCGTAGACAATCAGGACGCGGCGGACGAGGTCGGGGTTGGCGGTGGCGAAGTCCTCGCGGACGTTCAGCACGCCGTAGGTGTTGTCCTCCGGCTTGCGGTAGAACAGGCGGGCGCCGGTTTCGATTTCGGCCGCGGCCATCATGGGATCGAGGCCGGCCCAGGCGGGAACGTCGCCTCGTTCGAGTGCAATGCGGCCGTCGGCGTGCTGGAGCAGGACCAGCTTGACGTCCGCGGTGGACAGGCCGTTGTCCGCCAGGGCGCGGACCAGGAAGATGTGCGGATCGGTGCCGCGCGTCACCGCAATCCTCTGGCCCTTCAAATCGGCTACCGTCCTGATCGGGCTGTTGGCTTGGGTGACCAGGGCGGTCCACTCCGGCTTCGAGTAGACGTAGATGGCCTTGATCGGGTTGCCGTTGGCTTTGGCGATCAGCGCCGCGGCGCCGGCGGTGGAGCCGAAATCGAGCGAGCCGGCATTGAGGAACTCCAGCGCCTTGTTCGACCCGGCTGATTGGACCCAGCGGATGGCGATGCCGTCCTTGGCGAATTCCGTCTCGAGCAGGTTTTGCGACTTCAGCACGATGCTGACAGGGTTGTAGGTCGCCCAGTCGATGGTGATTTGGGTGGGTTTGTCGGCTCGGGCGCGGGTGGCGAGGCTGGCGAGGGCGGCGGTGGTTAGGGTGCGGCGGGTGAGTTTGTACGGCACGGGGGTCTCCGGGGGGTTTCCGGGAGAAAGGAGGGCGTTTTTTCTGGGGAGGCAAGAGTGGGATGGTGATGAAGAAGACTATTGTCCCATGCGCTGATTTGATAGAAGAATTTTGCATCCCGGGTCGGGGGAGGAAAACTTGGTAGCCGGCGCAGAGATCGGCTCAGCCCGGCGCATGCGACCATGAATACGTGCGCCACGGCGCAATGATCCCGGTCGCCGCGATCGGCCTGCTGACCGGTGCCCGCGTTCGGGACTCGGTTCTGAACGGCAGTTTCCGCTTGTCTTGACCAATGCCACTTGAGCCGGCTCGCTTGATATATGTGTCGAAAGAGTGTATAAACTGCACATCATTTGGTGGGAGGCATTTCACATGAGCGCGCGCTTCAACGTCGTTATGTCCGATGAGCTGAATCGAGCCATCGATACGGCCGCCGAGGAAAGCGAGACCACCAAGAGCGAGATCTTTCGCAAGGCGCTCCAATTGTTCCTGGCCGCCCGCGATGGCAATCGGCGCGGATTGAAGCTTGGCCTGGTCGATCCCAAGACCGAAAAGATGCAAACCGAGATCGTCGGCCTGTGAAGCCGGAGGTCGGCCTGCTTGATCTGCAAAATCCGACCTCGGAGCATAATTTCAAGATTTCGCTCGAACCCAAGGAGGCTGTGGCCGATCGGTATGTCCGGCTGTTCAAGGACGTCGTGCTGTTCGTTCTTGCCGTCGGGTTCGTGCTGGTGATCGTCTGGTTGTGCATCGCAACGATGGTGTCCCCCGCCGCCCAGCCTGAGGAGAAGAAGTGGGCGATGTCGATCTTGTCCGCCGCCGCTGGCGGGATGATCGGGTATCTCATCCGCAAGTGAGGCGGCTGGGCGGTGAAGGCTGGCGTGGGATGGGGCCAGGGTGCTAGCCAAAGCATGACGGTGGAGCATATTGCCCTCGACCGGCCATGCTGGCCGTGTCTTGTGGATACAGAAACCCGGCGGCGGTTAGCGCGGTCAGCCCTACGGCTTTGGAGAGCGGCGGGTTTCAGAGTTCCCGCGCCTCCAGGCCTCGCCGGAAATCATTGATTATTTGCAAGGTCGCTGCATCAGTCGTCTTTGGCGCGATTGAGGCGAGGCGCTGAAGTAGCGTGTCGACATCGAGCAGACTTTGGAGGGTGCCCCGACGAACAGCGGGATGCTCGCTGACGGCACGGTCGCCAAATCCTTGTGACCTCACGACCTGCGTTGCGGCCTTGGCAAGCTGTACGGCCCCGGAATCGTCTTTTAGGGTATCCTGCACCCAGTTAGAAACTATTGATTCACTGTCCAGAGTGAGCCAGTCCAGAAGCAAACCAATCAAATTGGTGGCTTGCCGAAGTGAACCGTTGGAAGCGGCGGCGCGTAACCGATCCCGAAACTTACCCTCCAGTTCGTCGCATATGGCATCGCTTATTTCGGGGCGCCCAGATCTTTCTGGCTTCTCGGGGTCGCGACCCAGGGCGGAACGAAACCCCGACAGCGCATAGCGTAGGAGGCTTAAAGACGGGCATGAATCAAAAGCCTTTCTCAAGGTTTGCGCGCGAACCTCATCATCGAGTCGCTTTAGCAGATTGTTGATAACCCACCAAACCCGCCAGATTGCAGGAAACGACATAAAGTCCCCGCGCTCGTCGGCAGGGTTAAGAAAGTGCTCGGAAGCCCCAAAAAGGCTCAGGATTGCCGCGGGGACACGATCCTCAGGGATGGTCGAGGTGAGACCTAAGAGATCTTCGAGAAGTATGGCCGCCCTCGTTCCACCGGAAGGCCGAACTACCGCAGCATTTTCGGCAACCTTTTCCAATACATAGGCCTGATCGGCAATGTTGGCCACAAAGGACTCCAACGCCGAGCGGCTAATTACCTCGTTGTCGATCCCCAAACCGGAAGTAAGTCGGGAAGTGCCGTGCGCTACAGATTCGCCGCTCGCGATCCCATACAGCAACGAACTCCCCGCTATACCCGTGGTTTTCCCAAGTTTTTTCAAGCCTTGGGAATAGGCGCGTGAGAGCCTCTTTGACGCCCTCCCGCGACTCGGAGTTGACAAGGGCAAGGAGTTTTTGTCCGGTCGAGGCCTCCTCGCGGTCGGACAATCCCGTTAGTGCGTCTCGGTTATCTCGGATGAATCCGTAAAGATTTGCCTCAAAGAGGCGGAGCGTCTCGATAGCAACGAAATCCGCGAAATCTAGTTCACCAGCTATAGGTGGCCAGGATACGCGAAGGGCGTTTAAGAGGCGCCCTACGTCCCGCGGTGTCGTTAGCCAAGGAGCGACGGCATCATGGAATACATTCATCCACCGAGTCTGGTCAGGAATCTTGAGGTCGCCCACCAATGCTCCCAGCCCTTTGTCAAAAAGCCGGTAAAGATCCACGCGGTGAACAGGGGGCAAATCAAATGCGGCCTGCACGATTTTCTCCAACCACTCTGGCCCCGCCTCATCTCTGGGGTCAGACAAGGCAAGCCTGGCAATCTTGCGGTCGAATAGGAGCACGTAGATTACCTGTGGCAGGTCCGCGACGGATTTCACGAGACGAAATATCTGGCGTGCCTTTTCCGGGGTTAGGCGGTCGATATCGTCGATAACGACGAGAATGCTTGCCCGCTGATCACGAAGGGCTGTGCGGAGTTTTTCACGTGCCGCAAACAAGCTCTCTTCTTTTTGTGCGGCCACGCCAACCGCTTTGAGCAGAGCGCCGACAATACCCTTGAATATAGAGCCGCCTGGTACGAAGTCGAGAACCGAGGTCGCGATATCGCTCGAGTCCGAAACGCGTGTCGCTAGTGTTCGCAGGCCATTGATGATCTTGTTGGATACCTTGCTGTCCAGAGCTGCGGCGACCTCGGAAAAGAACGCCCTCGTCAGATTTTCCTGTCCGGAGAACCACCATGGGTTGAAGTGGACAACAATAATCTGTCCATTTCTGGTGGACTTTTTATCGGGTTCGCCGAGCGCTTCGATCACCATGTTCACGGCGGACGTTTTGCCGCTTCCCCAGGCGCCATTGACGGCGAGGACGATTCCCTCGCTGGGCGTGAGGCTTGCGATGCTTCGCGCCAGTGCGCGCGCGAAGTCGCCGTAGCCAAGTTGATCATCCGCCAAGCGTTCTACGGGACGATCGCCATCGAGCGACCCGAAATTCTGTCGATCTTGAGGCAACGTGTTCAGATGCTGGTCCATAACGAGTCCCGAAGAGAGGAGATCAACGCGTCGGTGGATCGTAGCACAAGTGTGCGAAGTCGTAAGGAAAAAAGCAGGTCTACGGAAGACCGAGCTCCGGCGGCCACGAAGGTTCTCCCCTCTCAATTTTGCCGTGCACCTGACGGGCCGGTCTGAGCGGTTAGCGCCGCTTCTGCAATCAGCCGGCTTGTGAAGCCGCCAAGTTTATCTGCTCCCGGAACCGGCGCATCTCGGCCAGTAGCGGAGGGGGCAAAGTGGCAAGGGTCGGTAAGATTGTATTGTGGACCAGTTCCATGATGCGCGCGCTCGCGAGCCGGAAACCCCGTAGGCGCTTGAACTCGGCGGGCTTAAGGAGGCGGACCGCGTCGAACCGGACGATGCGGTCGGAGATTGGGGGATGTGATTTATCTCGCGGAGGAGGAGCGCCCATCACCAGCTCGACCGAGCGCAACGTCTCAAGCGCCATCAGCAACACGACCCCACCCGCGCCCGAGACTAGGTACGGGTTCTCAAGGACTATGGGCCTACGATCTACCTCATCGCAAATCCTGAGCGCGAACTGGTCGGCCTCGAACTCCTGGACATGTGGGTCGGCTTCAACGTCTCTGCCATGGGCAAGGTGGTGGTGACCGTACTCGTGAGCGACCGCGAAAATCTCCATCGCGCGGGCGACTTGCTCCATCAGCATTACCTCCTCCTTTGTAGACGGGCGAAAGGGCACACCAAAATTGGTTCCGGTTGTCGCGAACGAGAGGTAGATCTTCATCCAATAGCCGATGACCTCGGGCGATAGCCGCAGCAACGCTATCCCAGCCTCTTGCGTGTAGCTGTCGGGTTCCCAGAGCCAGGGGTTGAGGCGAAGCGTTCGGGTGAAGGCTCGCGCGACGAGACCGCAGAAGCGGAACAGGAAAGACCCCACTGTTATGATGCTCTCGTCGGTCATGATTACACCGGTCTTGGCGGCTAGGGGCGTAACGCGAGGTTCCACGCCGGGTGCAATCCATGCGTGCGAGTGAAGGCCGAGTCTATCCATTGCGGCCTCAACGTCGTCCGCCAACCAAGCTAGTATGGCCTCAACGGACCGGTTGGCGCCGGGACTAGTAACTGGCGCCAACCCCTCCCAAGCGCGTCGCTGCTCGTCGATGGCATCGATCTCGGTCTTGCTCCAACCAGCGGCCACCATACCTTCGCGGAAGCGCGTGTAGTCGGCGCCCTCGTCGTACTCCGGGTCAGCGACACACGCCCACGGGTGGGCGGCGAGGCGTTCGAACATTTGCGACCAGAGGTCGGCTGCCGCAGCATTATCCTTTGTCATGGCGGAATAATAGGCAAAACCTATCGTGAAGTCATGCGCCGATATGAACAAAGTCGCGACCGCGGCTGCGCTACGGCGCGGGCACCCAAGGTCGCTGGCTAGCGGGATGCCTTAAGCCATGTTTTGCTATCATCATGGAAAATGGATCCAGTTAGGTTTAAACTCCGCCGCATAGGCTGGGTGCCGTGGTTCGGCGGCCTTCCCGAACCTAATCCGCTGAACTAAGCCTGTCGAAACCGCTTTGTCGGGCCTTGTCTAAGAAAAATTTCTTTACACGCCGCCACAACCCAATGTAGAACCGCCGTACCCCATCCCGAGCACACGCCATGTCCACACCCGCACCCGCCTCCCCCGACACCAACCTCGTCAACCTCATCCTCGCCCTGCTGACGCCGATGTTCCTCTGGTCCACCGCCGGAGACATCCGCCTCGCCCACATCGCGGCAGCGCAGACGCTGAACGAATACCGCGCCGCCAACCGCCTCAGCCTGTTCACGGTTGCGAAAATCATCGCCTTCGACATCGCCACCCTGAGTTCCCTCAGCCTCTCGATGTATGAGGACGTCTCCATGCTCCTCGCCCTGCGCCTGCGCGGCAACGCCAACAGCCTGGACCGCTCCGGCGAACGCAACCGCCGCGCGTGGGAACAAACCAGCCGCACCGCCGCCCCCGACGAAACCGAGGATGCCGTCGAAGCCGCGATCGCCGAAGCCCAGCGGATGGTGCAGGAAGCCAAGGCCCGCATCCACGCCGCCGCCCAACCGGCCGAAAAAGCGCAACCGGACGCCGAACCAACGGCGGAGGCCACCCGGGTTCCCGCCCCCCTGCCCCCGTCCACCCGGACCTCCGAGCAGCAGCACCGCTCCGCCCGGGCCAGCGCAATGACCACGGTCGCCGAGGAATTCACCGCGGAACTGAAAGACCTCACGCCCGCGGAGCGTTGGAAGGAGATGGCGCGGATCGAAGCCCTGACCATCGCCGCGGCCGATATCGCCGCCGGCGCCGCCCTGCCGCCCATCCCCGCGATGGCCGCGGAATAGCCCATCGGCCCCCCGCCCGTCCTGGCCGGGGAAAGCTCCGAGGCTATCGGGATAAGGCGAAGCCAACCTGCACCCAGGCCGCCCCCGTCGTCATGGCCGGGCGTATGAGCAACCGGGCATCCGAGCCTCAACGGCAATACGAGGACGGCCGGCACACGCCCGGCCATGACGACAAAGCAACGTCTTGCCCCCTGAAGCAATCACCCTCTCGCGGCACCAGCCTCCTTCGCACCCGGCACGTCCAGCAATCGCCCGCTGCGGACGTCGTAGACGAAGCCGTGGATCGGGATTCGCCCCGGCATCAGAGGATGCGCCCGGATCCGCGCCACATCAGCGACAACACTCGCGTTCAGGTCCGTGAAACTGTGCCACTCGATGTAGCGGCCTTCCCGCGATCCGGGTCCGGCGCCGTGGTCGTGCCACCCCTGCTCATCAATGCTGGCTGTCTCGAGGCTGCTTTCCAGCAGGCCGCCGATGACCTGGTCGTCAAACAACTGCATGCCGCAATCGGTGTGGTGGATGACAACCCGAAGCGGTGGATGGCCAGGGAGCCGTCGGCGCCACGATCTATCATCCGGCAGCATCAGCATGCGGCGAGGACGGCAAGCAGGTGCGCGCAAGACCGGATACGTAGCGCTGCCCCGGCGCTTGATACCGTCGCCGATACGGAATGGCCATGCGAGCCGAGCCGTATTTCACCCCTCTCAGCAGTGCCATATACCGTATCGATACGGTGCTTCGCGGTGCGTGGGCGGCCCAAGTGAATGCCCCGAAGTTGTTATGCACCTCCGGATTGGCGTTGCCCGACCGGACTCAGATCTTACTCGCCTCCCGAAATGTGCTGCGCAGCTCGGAAAAACTGATTCCGGGAATCAGTAAGACACTCCTGATTATATGTTTTTCCACTATGAGAGCGGGCGGCGGGTAACAACAGGTCCCCACGGTGCACTCCTTAAGGTAGCCGGTTACCAAATTCGCTTTGATCTGAATATGCTGCCCGCCCTCGACAACCAATTCCCTGTGTGGCGAGGCGGAGCGGGCGGCAGAACCGCGGTGCGGGACGGCTGGCGCGGCGGCCTCTTACGGTGTTCGGGCTGATACGCCCATGGCGGAGTTGAACCGTCAACCCGGGGTTTTCGGAAAGGATGGCCCGGGCCTGCCCAACTGAGGAACCCCGCCCTGCTTTTCCCGGCGGAGTAGCCTACGGATATGGTGCTTGGCGATACGACGGCGGCCTCTTAATCTACGCGGAATGCGGCGAAGGCGTTACGCGCGGCCGAACCTGTGTTGTCAAATGGGAATCAAATATTGCTAGCTTCCGGAAACGTGTTGCCTGATCTCCGGAAATCGATTCATTGAGTCCGTAGGCAATTGTTGGACCAGCATCTTTTAGCTCGGAGCCGTTGGGGCTGACGGCAGGCGGCGCGCCTGCGCGTCCAGGCTGGAGCTGGACAGGTGGTTGTTTTATCCGCGGCAGCGTTCGCCGGATCGTCAACCGATCCTATGTCAGTCCGCGGCTGCTGCGTCAACGAGACCAACGGGCACGCAAGAACCTCCCCTCCTTCGCCATCGACGAGGCTTCTGGTACAGATGTGGCGGCCCGGGTTGAGACCGCGGTGAATGACCGGCTCCGCATCCGTGCCCGTCCAGGCTTTGCCGGGCGACCAGAACCTGCGCGAGTGCCTGCACCGCGGCGAGTCACGACCCGTTCAGCCGGCATGCGTCGGCGGAGGCATCGCTCAGCACGCGCACACGCTCAGCCAGTCCCGGATGCGACGCCAGCAGGTCCAGAACCGTGTTCGCATCAGGCATCCCGCGCCAGGTGAGATCGCAGATCCTATCCAGGCCGAACGCGGCCAGCGAGACGGCCGGCGGTTCTGAGCAATGTGACGCCGCCGCTCTCGCCCGACCGTCGCAGTGATACGACATAGAGGTAGCCGGGTTGCAGCGCCCCGGGACGCGACCGCATGCCCGGTCTCGCGGATCGCGGCGACCCACCGGTCCTCGGGTGATCCGTCGCCGGTACAGTCGATCTCCGCGAATAGGTCGGCCAACAGCATCCCGCGTCCAGCCGATCGCGCCCGGCGTCGTGACCCACGCAATCTGGGCGACATCGTCCGACGTCAGCGCCGTCGGTATCAGTCGGTGATCGGCCGCGGCCACCAGGTCCGCCGGAAGCCGGGAGGGGTCGGCCGCAAGGCCGGCGCAAAGGAGGCCCTTCCAAAAGGACGCGGCGAATGTTTCGTCGGCTTGCCTCTCGGCGTAGGACCGCAACCGTTCCTCGGGCGCCCATACGACCCAGTTGCCAGTCTCCCGGTAATCAGGACGATCCCCAGTCGCGAAGCGCTCGCCTGAACGCGCTCGAGCCTGCCATTCATCCCGCGCGACCTCGGACCTTGCAGGGTCCGGCAGCAGAATGAGACAGACCGAACCGTCTCGCCCGGCTTCTTCATAGGTGGGCCCGGCCGCCGCGAGCGCGCGGGTCAGCAAGCACCCCACGGCAATGCGGGCCGGGTCGGGCGGATTGGTCGCGGGGTCTGCGGACAGGACCGCACCCGGATCGGGACTACACGGCGCCGATGGCTGTGATCGAGGTTGGCGAAACGCTTTCAATGCCGCGTCCCGTTCGCTCGACGCGTGACATAATCGGCGATGTGGCGCCGCATGAAGTCAGCGACCCGTGCGGGGGCGCGATCCGGCGCAGCGACGGACAGATGCCGGGCGAATTTGCATGCGGCGATCCACTCGGCATCATGCAAACGGTCCACACTGATCGACGGCACGGCCGCGGCGTCCGAGGCGATCGGACCGATCAACAAATCAAAGGCAAGCCATGCCTCCACGCCCTCGCGTGGCACGTCCTCAGACCCGATCCTGCGACCGAGTGCGTAGCGGCGCCCGCTCGCGGTGATCGCGCACGCCGTCACTTCATCGAGGTGACGGATCGGCGTGCTGCGCACCCAGCTGAGCCCGCCGGTCCCGGAATGGTGGACGGCAAAGCCGAACAGGAGCCGGTCCCCGGTGATGATCCGAACCACGCACCACGGGTTCATGTATGCGTCGGCAAGGGAGTCAATGGAGCTCATCGCACCCCCGATGTGTAGACGGGCGGGGCGAATGACTTGGCGTGCCGCCGAAGGCGGCAACGGCGGTCGCTGTGCTGCCTTTCATCGTTCCGATCTTCCCTTCGCACGCAGGCCACCGTCCCGCGCGGGACGATCCCGCCGGCGGGCCGGTATGATCTGCCTGCACCGTTTGGATATCGCCGCCGTGGCACGGTTCAGGCGCTAAGCTAAGCTGCCGTCGGCAATTCGGCGATCGGCGGCTTGGCATCGCGCCGGAAGCCGAAGGCCCATAGCAGCTCCGACTGCGACAGGCGTCCGGGCCAGCACGGCAGCCGACGCAGCCGGGCGCGGATTGCCGAAAAGCCGAGACGTTTGGCGCGAAGCTCATCGAGATTTGGATCGGCGAGCACCGCATTGATCACTTCCCGCACGCCGCCGCTCAATCGGCGCCCGTCCGGCAAGGCCAGAGTAATCACGTGGCGGCGGTCCGTTCGCTGCGTCAGCGCGGCCACCACCTCCGACTGCGTCAAGGCTGACGCGCCCTTTCGTTTTGCGAGCCGGTGATACCGATGCAACACCGTCGCCCGGGGCAAACCCGTCAGGCGAGCGAAGGTCGCGGCATCCACCGGATCGGCCTGCGGATGAAGCGGATGGGGCAAAACCAGAAATGGTTGACGGCCGCACCCGACACCCCCGGTCCGATGATGGCCCGGCAGGCGCCGATCCGAAGCCGCATCCTCCGCCGCATCGCAGCCAGCCTGGCGCGCACGGTAGAGCTTGGAACGGATCGTATCGATCGGCAGACCTTCGGCCAGCGCCAACTCGTGCAAGGTGTCGTAGGTGCGGCCGTGCCAGCGGAACAGCGGGCGCTTGCGCCGCCCGTCCGCGTGCTTCGTCAGACCCAGCGCCTCCGCAACAGGCCAGCCCATGGCGCACCGCGCATAGACGGCGCCAAGCTGCAACGGCAGTTCCCCCTGATCCCGCCGCTCGCGGTCGATGTCGGCGATCGCCTGCAAAAGCGAGCCGTAATGAAGGGTGCCACGCGCCGGATGCTCGAGCACTACCGGCACGCTGTTGGCCGGGCCGCCGAGGCTGGCGCCCCCTGGCATGATGTTGAAGCCATGCGGACGCGCGGTCCCCAACCGCGCGATCCAGTGCCGTTCCAGGCGGCGCGCTTCGTCCGGCGAGAACGCCTCGGCCAGCACATCGACCTGAAAAGCCGAGATAAACGACAAACCTTCCGCGTAGGCCTGACGGATCGCTGCGACCAAGGTGCCAGGGCCACCGACCCGCAGGCGTCGGCGAGCCGCGTGATCGTATGCGGCGATCCGCGTCGGCAGCGGACGGGCGGTCACACCGACATAGCCGTGCCCGTCGGCCCAGCGGCGGATGCGATAGACCAACCAGGTGAGCCGGCAGATTGCCGCTTCGGCCGGCGATGGAAATCCGGCCGGCAGTAGAAATCCGGCCGCCGGAACGGGTTCGGGTGTGTCGTCGGGGGCCGCGCCGGGCGGATCGCTGATCGCGGCGATAGAGGTTTTTGCGGGAAAACCGCCGTTCGTGGAGGCCATTTGGTTTGTCTCCGATCATTCGGGTGAGCGGGGCTGTTCTGACAGCGATCCGACGTCCTGTAAAGCTAATTAGTCGTCTAGTCGTCTTATTGTGAACTCTCCCCCCGCACCCACCTCGAATCCATGTCGAACGCTGCTTCCGCGAGCCCCATTTTTGCGCTAAGCGAGCGCATGCCTCGCTCGCCGTCCGACACAACTTCCGATCCGGCGGCCGATTCCGCGTCGGCGTCGCCCAAACGCCGGGCGGCCACCTCCGCGCAGCGTTCGCGCATCGGTGCCGCCTGGGTCGGCGGATATTTCGATCCGGCCGTCTCGCTAGGTCTTAAGATGCTTGCCCTAAAGGAAGGCACCACGGTGCAGGCGCTGATCGGGCGGGCATTAAACGATCTACTCGAAAGCCATGGTCTCGGGCGGCCGGCGAGCGAAACTGTGTTGCCACGCGGCGCCGCCGCCTGGCGGCGCGATCCGCCGGGAAGCTGAAGTCCGTTGCCAGGCGCGGTTGAGCGGAGACATTGACGCGCGATCCAAGCGTCACAGTCCGGGCTGGCTCAAAAAAGTTACTTCCACTGTTGAAGCCTGATCTGCTACTTTTACGTGTGCTCCATGCGGCGAAACGCCCGAAAACGCGCAAAGCATCACAAGCTCTCTAAGCTTGGTAAGCTTTCCCGTTCGCTTTTGCCAGGAGACGACTAGATATGGCTGCCACCGTAACTGTCACAGCCGACGAGATCGGCCGGGCCGGCGAAACGCTCCTTGCGGAAAATCGTCCCGTGACTGGCTACAGCTTGCGCATGCGACTGGGGAACCGCGGCGATTCGAAGCGTCTCCTCGCCATCTGGGAGGAGGCGCGGCGGGGCATCGCGGAGACCGCGGATCAGCCGCCCGAAGCCGCCGTTGCACCGTTACCGCCTGATCTTGCGGCTCAGGCGGCCGCGCTCGGCGAGCATTTCGCGGTGGAAATCCGCGCAGCCATCGCCGCAGCCTGGGCGATGGCGGAGCGGCGCGCGGCGGAACGGCACGGCGGGGAGGTGGCTGCCGCGCGGGCGGCAGCCGACGCCGCGAGTCTTGCACAAGCGGAGGCGGACGAGGCGCTTTCGGCGACCGATTCGGCCATGGCGGTCGTGGCGGCCGAACGTGATAAAGCCGTCGCCGCGGCCAACAAAGCGGCATCCGCCGCCGCCCATACCGCGGGCGAGCGGAACGCGATCGCCGCCGAACTCGTGACCGCCCGTACTGCGCTAACGGAGGCGGAGCGGCGTGTTAGCGCCGGTCTGAATCCGCAGCTATTTGCCGATGTCGGCGCGCCGGTCTGCCGGTGTCCGGATTGATCGGGCGTCTGCGCGACCGACGAATTGGGAATTGGCGGACCATTTTGGAGACTGGATCTCCGCAACGGTAGCAAGCAGTTAAGCGCCCGGTAACGACGCTGATGGCCGGTTGCGCCACACGGGCGTCGGTGTGTGCCGGTTCGGGCTGTCGGCCGGGTGGTGCAACCAAAATCGGACCCTGATCCGTCACGCGGCGGCCTCGGGCGCGATATCGGCGGCTCCGAGCGGCATGCATCTGCCGCCCGCGTTCACTTGCTTGGTATCGGCGACGGGCCTCTCGCTGCCTGCTACGCCTCACCTCCGAGGCACACTCGCGACCGCAATAGACTTGGCCTCGGTCGCATCGGCTACAGACAACGATCTGCTGGCGACAACAGAGGCAAAGGAATAATCGAGGATGGAGGTTGTCTTCGCGACCTGACCGACAGGGTTTACATTCGGATAACATTGGTTTTGACATCCAAACTCCTCCGTCTTTACTCGACGGTAGCGCGCCTGGTCGATTTGAGCTTGGTGACGATTTTCGCCGCGCCGCAGCGAACTGTAAAGGCTGGTCGTTGGCAGGTCACTCGCACCCCGGATTGTCCAGGTGGGTCCACAGGCTCCTCCCGCCCCCTCCGCTTCGCTGCGCGCGAAGGGCGCTCCGCTCCGGGGGCGGGTCCCTCCTATGGACTACCTGGACAATCCGGAACGCTGTTGCGGAGGTCGGCCGTCAGTCAGACCGGACATCGGCAAATAGCTACGGATTTCGACCGGCATCGACAGACACGCTAATCGGGCTGGAATCACCCGAAGGCCCGAGTTTGTCGCACCGTTTCAGCGGTCGCGGCGACCGGCTGGGCGTAGCTTTGCGGTTAACGCCTTTTTGTCCTGATTAGGGCAGAGAAGCCCTAATCGAGCCGCCAGAAAAATGTCCCAGGCTTGCACGGCTCTCGCGCGACTGCCCGCGGAGAGTGACGTTAAGCGGCCGGCCAGTGAGCAACCCTCTGAAATCGCGGCGGCTTTTCCTCCTCAGGGCAAATCACCGCGGACACAAGGAATGGGCAGGTCTGCACTGGATCACCGCATTGCGCGGACCCAACGATGGTGATCAGTCCGGAATTTTTGGCGCCTGTCCAGCTGCCGCATCAACGCAGTGCTGAGAACCGACTTGTCATGCCGGAAACCCGAGGTAGTATCGGGATACGAAAAAAAGTTCGCATTCCGATCACCGGGAATGACGCGCATCCAGGGAGGCACGACAGAGTGGCGGAAAACCTGAAAAATCTCGTCCAGTCGGCGGCGAAGGTCTTTGCCGTGCTGCGAGCGTTTGACGCCGCCGCGCCGCAACTGACGATCAGCGAGGTCGCCGGGCGCGCCGGCCTGGACCGCGGCACCGCGTTCCGCCTGATCCATACTTTGGTTTCCCTCGACTATCTCTGCCCGGTGCCGGGAACGAAGCGGTTTCGGCTCACCCTGAAATGCCTGGAACTGGGCTTTCTCGCCCTCTCATCGCAGGACCTGCGGACCCACGCCAGGCCGTTGCTGCTCGATCGCATTCCCGCCGTCGCCGACGCCGGCTCACTGGGCATGCTGGATGGCGCTGACGTCGTCTATCTGGAGCGGGTGAACGCCGGAACCGCCCGCAGTGATGTGGACCGCCGGCCCGGACGGCGCATTCGCGCCTACGGCGCGGCCCTCGGCCATGCCCAGCTCGCTTTCCTGCCTGAGGAGCGGCAGGTCGCGATCCTGGAGAGCACCGAGCGGGTGAAGCTTTCCGAACGTACCCTGACCGATCTCGATGCGCTGCTCGAACGCCTGCGTCAGGTGCGCGCTCAGGGCTATGCCATATCCGACGGCGAGAACGCCTACGGCCTGCAGACCGTCGCCGCGCCGGTGTTCGACCCGAGCGGCGTACCTGTGGCCGGCGTCAGCTTCACGATCGACTCGGGGCGCATGCCGCTCGACGCATTCGTCGCCCTCGCCAAACCGGAAGCGCTGCTTGTGGCGGAGGAACTGACCCGCGCCTTACGCAACTCGGCCGGCACGATCCGTGTCGGATCGATGCGGTAGCGCTCGCCATGGCCGTCGATGGACACACCCCCGAACACTCCATTGCAGACAACCAACCCGGTCAGCGGCCTCGGGAGCCGATGTCGCTGCGGCTGCTGGCCGACGACCTGACGGGTGCACTGGACACCGCTGCGGAACTGGTTGGCCTGACGGGTCCGGTGCAGACCTACTGGCACGGGGCCGTGCCGCAAACGCTTCCGGCAAACGCTGCGCTGGACAGCGGCACACGGGAGTTGATGGCGGCGCCTGCCGCGGCGATCGTCACGGCGCTGACCGCCCATCTGACCGATGCCGTCATCGCCTACAAGAAGATCGACAGCCTGCTGCGTGGCTCGACGCTGGCCGAACTCGCCGCGTGCATGCGCGCAGGCGGCTGGCAACGCTGCGTGCTGGCCCCGGCCTTTCCCCACCAGGGCCGCGTTACGCGCAACGGGCGCCAATACGTCCGTGACCCGGACGGAAGTTTGGCCGAGGTCGGCGGCGACATCATTGCCGCACTGCGGGCGCAGGGCGACGTGGCGCAGGCCGGCCGCCCGGGCGCGGCCCTGCCGCCGGGTATCAGCGTCTTCGACGCCGAGACCGACGACGATCTGCGCCATATCGCTGCCCTCGGGCTTCGCTGGCGGGATCGAATCCTCTGGAGCGGCACCGGCGGTCTGGCCCAAGCGCTCGGCAGGCGCGCGACGGTCGGCTCGGCGGTCCCGTTGCCCCGTCCGATCCTGGGATTGTTCGGTTCGGACCAACCCGTCACCGCCGCCCAGCTCGCCGCCTGCGGTGCTCACTGGACAACGCTGCGCGATGGGGGGTTCGAGTCCGCATTGCGGCTGACCGGCAAGCTGCGCGATGCCGGGATCGCATTGGCCAGCATCGACCTGCCGCCCGGCCTGACGCGGCCCGATGCCGCCACGCGTATCCGCGCGGCCATGGACGGGCTGGCCGGTTTGCTCGAACCGCCGGGAACCCTGGTGGTGGCGGGCGGCGAGACATTGCGCGGCCTGTGCGTCGCGCTCGGCGCTCAGTCCCTGGAAGTGCAGGGCAGCATTCAGCCCGGCCTGCCCTGGTCCATTTTGCGCGGCGGACGGTGGGACGGCGTGACGGTCGCCTCGAAATCCGGCGCCTTCGGCCCGCCCGGGCTGTTGCGCGATCTGCTGTTCACGAATTCTGACCCATTCATTGAAAGGACAATATAATGGCTCCGCGGCATCTCGCGATCACCATGGGCGACCCGGCCGGCATCGGCCCCGAAATCATCGTCAGGGCCGCGGCCAAACTGCAGCCCCGCATCGCCGCCGGGGACCTCAGTCTGGTCATCATCGGCAGCAACGCAGCGCTGGAGCGCGCGCGTGCGCGGTTCGCGCCCGAACTGGCCATCAAAGCGGTGGAGGAATCAGCGGCGTGGCCCGCGTTATGCGCGTTGCAGGCGGGTCCTGAGGGTGAGCCGATCATTCCGGGCAAGCTGTCGGCCGATGGCGGGCGGTTCGCATTCCAGGCGGTCGAACGGGGCGTGCGGCTCGCGCTAGAGGGTCGCATCGGCGGCATCGTCACGGCGCCGCTGAACAAGGAAGCCCTGAACAGCGCCGGCTACCATTATGCCGGCCACACGGAAATGCTGGCGGAACTGACCGGCGTGAAGAGCTCCTGCATGATGCTCGCCCATGGCAACATGCGGGTCAGCCACGTCACCACGCACATCGCGCTGGAGGACGTGCCGAAACGCGCCACGCCCGAACGTTTGCGGCGGGTGATCGAACTCACTCACGACACCCTGGTGCGCCTTGGCATAGGTCGGGCGCGCATCGCAGTGGCTGCGCTGAACCCGCATGCCGGGGAAGGCGGGCTGTTCGGCCGGCACGACATCGATGTCGCCGAACCGGTCATCGCGGAAGCGGTGGCGGCGGGCCTCGACATCGTCGGACCGGTGCCGGGCGACACGGTGTTCGTCAAGCTGCGCGCGGGCCAATACGATGCGGTGATCGCCAACTACCACGATCAGGGTCATATCCCGGTCAAGCTGCTGGGATTCGAGGTCGATCCGGACACCGGCAAGTGGATGGACCTGTCGGGCGTCAACATCACGCTCGGACTGCCGATAATCCGGACCTCGGTTGATCACGGCACAGCCTTCGACATCGCCGGGAAGGGGATAGCCAACGAGCGCAGCCTGGTCGAGGCGATCGAATATGCCGAGCGGCTTGCAGCGACGGGGGCGGCAGCATGAGCACCTTGCTGACGCCCATCGAAATCCAGCGGCCGCCGGTCATCCAGTTCGGTCCGGGTATGGTCGCTCAGGTCGGATCCTATGCCCGGGCACAGGGCTTTTCCCGCGTCCTGGTGGTCTCGGACGCATTCAACGCCGGGCGGGTGGAGCTTCTCGAATTGCCGTCCGCCCCCGTGGTGTTCGCCGATGTCCGGCCGGAACCGGATATCCCGAACCTGCAAACGCTGTTGACCCTCGCCGAAGCGACCCGGCCGGATCTGGTGGTCGGATTTGGCGGCGGCAGCGCGATGGATCTGGCCAAGCTGGCCGCAGTGCTGCCGAACAGCGGCCAGACCATCCATGACGTGGCCGGGCCGGAGAAAGTCAACAGCCGGCAAGCGGCGCTGATCCAGGTGCCGACGACCTCCGGCACCGGCAGCGAGGCGGGTACCCGCGCGCTGGTGACCGACCCCGCGACCCAAAACAAGCTGGCCGTGCAAAGCCGCCACATGCTGGCGGACCTCGCCGTCGTTGACCCGGATCTGACGCTGACGGTTCCGGCCGCGGTCACGGCGGCGACCGGCGTGGATGCGCTGGCCCATTGCGTCGAGGCCTATACCAGCCGCAAGGCGCATCCGCTGATCGATCTCTATGCGCTTGAGGGGGCCAGTCTTGTCGGCCGCTTCCTGGCTCGCGCGGTGCGGGACGGTAGCGACCGGGAGGCGCGGGCCGGTCTGGCGCTGGCCTCCCTGTATGGCGGCTTCTGCCTGGGGCCGGTCAACACCACGGCCGGACACGCCCTCGCCTATCCGCTCGGCACCCGATACCACATCCCTCATGGCCTGTCCTGCGCACTGACCTTTCCGCATGTGCTGGCCTTCAACGCGCCCGTGGTAGCGGACAAGACGGCGCGCGTCCTTGCCGCCCTGAACCTGCAAGCGGCCGGCGGTGAGGCCGCCATTCGAGCCGCCGCACATGGATTCTGCACGGCGCTTGGCCTTGAGATGCGGCTGTCCCGCAACGGCGTACGGGAGAGTGATCTCGAAAGCATAGCGGCCGAAGCGCACACCATTCGCCGTTTACTTGACAACAACCCGCGCAGCATGAGCCGCGAAGACATTTTAGCGCTGTACCAAGCAGCATTCTGAGGAGGAACCCATGAACCATTTGCCCATAAGCGGCGTCTACTGCGCCGCGGTTACGCCTGTCACCGCGGACCTCGCGCCGGACCACGCCGCCTTCGTTGCGCATGGCCGGTATCTGCTGGAGGAGGGTTGCGACGGCGTCGCCTTGCTCGGCACGACAGGTGAGGCAAACTCGTTCTCGACCCATGAGCGCAAGGCCTTGCTGGAAGCCGTGGTCGCCGCGGACATCCCGGCCGATCGGCTGTTGCCGGGGACCGGTGTTGCTGCCCTGACGGAAACGGTGGAGTTGACCCGGCACGCCCTTTCGCTCGGCGTCACCCGCGTGGTCATGCTGCCGCCGTTCTACTACAAGGGCATTACCGATGAGGGACTGTTCGCGTCCTACGCGGCCATTGTCGACCGCGTCGCCGATGCCCGGCTGCGCGTCGTCCTGTATCACATCCCGCAATTCTCGGCCGTGCCCATCACCGTTCCCGTCATCGAACGCTTGCGGGCGCATTTCCCCGGCGTTTTCATCGGGCTGAAGGATTCGTCCGGTGATTTTGCCAACATGCAGGCGCTGATACAACACTTCACCGGCTTCTCAGTGCTGGCCGGTGCCGACCCGCTGATGTTGCCACTGCTGAAGCAGGGCGGCGCCGGATGCATCACCGCCACATCCAATCTGGTGGCGAGGGACCTTGCCTTCATCTTTCACCACCACGCCGAACCTGCGCATGCGCGGGAGGTCGAGGCAGCCCAGGAGCGCGTCGTTGCGGCGCGCAATCGTGTCTCGCGGTTCGCACAGATTGCCTCGATCAAGGCGTTGGTTGCCCGGAACACCGGGCACGCGGCGTGGTGCAACCTGCGGCCGCCGCTCTCGAAACTAACCGAGGCCGAAACCGCACAAGTTTAATCGGAACGGGGCAGGAAACACCATCATGACAGAGTTTGGCGCTGCCGACACAGCCATCATCATTGCGATGGTGATCGGCTACATCATCTTCACAAGCTGGCTCACGGTGCGGCTGCGCAGCAAGACGGCTGACCAGTTCATGACCGCGTCGCGAGCACTGCCGGCTGCGGTCATCGGCGTCCTGCTGATGTCGGAGTTCGTCGGTGCCAAATCGACGGTGGGAACCGCACAGGAGGCGTTCCTCTCCGGCATTGCGGCCGGCTGGTCGGTGCTGGGCGCCTCCATCGGCTTTGTGTTGTTCGGCCTGTTTTTCGTCCGCAAGCTGTACAACTCCGGCGAATACACCATCTCCGGCGCCATCGCGCAAAAATACGGCCGATCGACCATGTTGACGGTGTCGCTCATCATGATCTATGCGCTGTTGATTGTGAACGTTGGTAACTATATCAGCGGCGCAGCGGCCATTGCCACGGTGCTCAAGATCAATCTGCCGGTGGCCATGTGCATTATCGCCGTCGTCAGTACATTTTACTATGTGTTCGGCGGCCTTAAGGGCGTTGCGTATGTCACGGTGCTGCACAGCGGTCTGAAGCTCATCGGCGTCTCTCTAATACTGGGCGTGGCGTTGTACGCGACCGGCGGAGTTGGCCCGATGGTGAACAGTCTGCCACCGGAATTCTTCACCTGGGACGGCGCAATCGGTGTCCCGACCATCATTGCCTGGACCATCGGCACTATCGGCGCAATTTTCTCAACGCAATTCATTGTACAGGCGATCTCGTCCAGTCATACCGCGGATGACGCCCGACGCTCCACGTTCTACTCAGCCGCGTTATGCTTTCCGCTTGGGATCGCGCTGGCGTTGATCGGCGTCGCCGCGAAGTTCCTGCATCCGTCGATGAACAGCCTCTATGCGTTGCCGGTATTCCTGCAGGGGATGAACCCGTTGCTGGCCGGCCTGGTGACAACGGGGCTGGTGGCCTCCGTGTTCGTCAGCGTCAGCACGGTCGCGCTCGCCATCGTCTCGCTCATCATGCGCGACTTTTATGTTCCTCGCTACCGGCCGACACCCGCGGCGGAGCTGCGGGCGACCCGGCTGATCGCGCTGGCGGTGGCTTTCGCGCCACTGGTCTTCGTGTTCTTCGTGCCGGAAATCCTGAGACTTTCCTTCTTCACCCGGGCCCTGCGCCTGTCCATTTCAATCGTCGCGGTGATCGGGTTCTATCTGCCGATGTTTCACAGCGGCCGGGGCGCGACGCTGGGCCTTCTGGCGGCAGCGGTATTCACGTCGATCTGGTACGTTCTGGGAAATCCCTATGGAATCGACAATATGTACATTGCCGCGGTGACGCCTGTCGCCGTCATGGCGATCGAGCGCACGTTGCCTTGGCGGAAATCGGCCGTCCTTGCGCGCTGACCTGCCGATGCAGACAGGCACACAGACCTAACCACGGAGGAAACCAATATGAACACCATATCTGCGGACCAGCAGTCGATTGATGATCGTCTTGGTTCGCCCGGGGCCGCCCACGTCCGCCCCTCGGCGACCGACCCTGCACGGGCCGAGGCGTTTCTGCCGTCGCCCTGCGTGCAGAATCACGCCGCCAATATCATGCCACTGCCAAACGGCGACATCGCCTGCGTGTGGTTCGGCGGCACGCAGGAGAGTATACCCGATGTTTCGGTCTACTTCTCCCGCCTCGGCGCGGGCGCAGCGCACTGGTCGGATCCCGTGAAACTATCGAACGATCCGACGCGGTCCGAGCAGAATCCCATCCTGTTTCCCGCGCCGGATGGGCGCCTGTGGCTGCTGTGGACAGCGCAGATCTCCGGCAATCAGGACACCGCGATCGTCCGCCGCCGCATCTCGGAGGATAACGGCCTGACCTGGGGCGATATCGAGACGCTGTTCGACACCGTTGGGACGTCCGGTGTCTTCGTCCGCCAGCCGCCCGTGCTGCTGGACAGCGGCGAACTGCTGTTGCCGATCTGCTATTGCAACGGTGTGCCGGGACAGAAATGGGTGGGCGACCGGGACACCAGCGCGGTGCGGATTTCAGCCGATGGCGGCGCTTCGTGGACGGAATATCAAGTCCCCGCCAGCATTGGCTGCGTGCACATGAACGTCGAGCAGCTTCGCGACGGCACGTTGCTGGCTTTGTTCCGCAGCCGGTGGGCGGACAATATCTACTCCAGCAGATCCACTGACCGCGGCCGAAGCTGGACCACGCCGGTGCCGACGGCGCTGCCGAACAACAATTCCTCAATTCAGTTCACGCAGTTGTCCAACGGACATCTTGCACTGGTGTTCAACGAGATCAGCGCCGAACAGGCGACGGAGCGCCGCGCCTCGCTTTACGACGACATCGAAGACGAATCCGATTCGAGCGTCGAGACGCCGCCGCCCGAACCGGGCGTCCGGACAGCGTTCTGGGGCACACCGCGCGCGCCGATGACGCTGGCCATCTCCGAAGATGGCGGCCGCACCTGGCCTTACCGCCGCAACCTGGAGGTCGGCGACGGCTATTGCATGACCAACAACTCCCGCGAGAAGGTCAACCGCGAGTATTCCTACCCTTCCATCAAGCAAGGACCGGATGGATTCCTGCACATCGCCTTCACATACTTCCGGCAGGCGATCAAATATGTGCGGGTCCATGAGGACTGGGTTCGGCAGCAATGATCCCAGGGCAGGCACTCGTTTCGGGCGCGAGTTCAGGCATCGGCGCTGCCATCGCGGCCCGGCTGCTGCGCGACGGCTGGGCGGTCACCGGGATCAGCCGCACGGTGCCCGACATAGATTCGCCTCGTTTCTCTCAGGTTGCCCTCGACCTGACCCGAGCGGGGCGGGACGACCTGCGCGCCGCCCTCGACGGCACGCAGTTCACCGCCTTCGTCCACGCCGCCGGGCTGCTGCGGGTTGGGGCGTTGGGCGAGACGGGGGAAGGGGATGGAGCGGCAATGTGGCGCCTGCATGTGGAGGCTGCGTCGATGCTTGCCGACGTCGTCGTTCCGGGCATGCCATCAAGCGGCAGGATCGTCCTGATCGGCAGCCGCACCGCCAGCGGGGCCAGCGGCAGAAGCCAATACGCCGCGACAAAGGCGGCGCTGGTGGGACTCGCGCGGTCGTGGGCCATCGAGCTGGTGGCGCGCGGCATCACGGTCAACGTCGTGGCTCCCGGTGCCACTGAAACGCCGATGCTGCTCGACCCCGCCCGCGCCGGTGCGCCGCCCCGCGTGCCGCCCATCGGCCGCTTCGTGCAGCCCGAAGAAGTGGCAGCACTGACTGCCTTCCTTCTTTCCGCCGAGGCCGGCGCGATCACCGGCCAGCAGATCGTAGTCTGTGGCGGGGCATCGCTGTAGCCGCTCCGCATTTGAGTCCAAACAGGAGGTAATTCCGCCATGTCCGTCCGCATTATCGACATCCGCGAGATCACCAAGCCAATAGCCTCGCCCATACGCAACGCCTATATCGACTTTGCCAAGATGACGACGAGTCTGGTCGCCGTCGTCACCGACGCGGTGCGCGACGGCAGGCGCGTCGTCGGCTATGGTTTCAATTCCAACGGTCGCTACGGCCAGGGCGGCCTGATCCGCGAACGTTTCGCCCCCCGCGTGCTGGAGGCCGCGCCGGGCGACCTGCTCGATGCTTCGGGCGACAATCTTGATCCGGACCGTGTTTGGTCAACGCTGATGAGCAATGAAAAGCCCGGCGGTCATGGCGAACGTTCGGTTGCCGTCGGCACGATCGACATGGCCGTGTGGGATGCCGTCGCGAAAATCGCCGGCAAGCCCCTGTTCCACCTGCTTGCCGAGCGGCACGGACGCAAGCCCGACCCGCGCGTCTTTGTCTATGCCGCGGGCGGATACTATTATCCGGGCAAGGGATTGGAGGCGTTGCGCACAGAAATGCGCGGCTATCTCGATCGCGGTTACACCGTCGTAAAGATGAAGATCGGCGGAGACGACATCGCCGAGGACCGCCGGCGCATCGAGGCCGTGCTGACGGAGATTGGCGATCAGGCGCAGTTGGCGGTAGACGCCAACGGCCGCTTCGACCTGGAGACCGCCATCGCCTATGCCAAAATGCTGCGGGACTACAAGCTGTTCTGGTATGAGGAGCCGGGAGATCCGCTCGATTACGGATTGCAGGCCACCCTGGCGGAGTTCTACGAGCGGCCGATGGCGACGGGCGAGAATCTGTTCAGCCACCAGGATGCGCGAAACCTGCTGCGTTATGGCGGCATGCGCCCGGATCGCGACTGGCTGCAGTTCGACTGCGCGCTGTCCTATGGCCTGTGCGAGTATCTCCGCACGTTGAAGGTGCTGAAGACCGCGGGTTGGTCACCTTCGCGCTGCATCCCGCATGGCGGCCACCAGATGTCGCTGAACATCGCAGCCGGGCTCGGACTGGGCGGCAATGAGAGCTATCCGGATCTGTTTCAGCCTTACGGAGGCTTTCCGGATAAGGTCCGGGTAGAGAACGGTCATATCATCATGCCCGACTTGCCGGGAATCGGATTCGAAGGAAAGTCGGATCTGATCAGGGTCATGCGGGACTTGGCGGAGTGAGAGAAAGCCAGACTCGCGGGCGCTGGTGCATCTGCCTGTGGCCGGCCAGTCGCCGTCCGTCGCGCGCAGTTCACTGTTCGCGATCGGCAGCAGCAGGCTTGTCATGCCCAACAGCACGGCCGGCGTCGTCACCGGGGCTACTGTAAGCACCGGCGTCCCGTGAGGCGTGGCGTGCCTCCCGGCGATGGCGCGTGGGGACTGCTTGCGCTGCGCGGATGCCGTATTCGCCGAATGGCCAAGCCGCTCTCGACCCGGCGGCCCGGAGCATCGGGACGGATGCACGTGGCGATGATCGGCAGGCCGCGGGGTAAGGCTTCGAACGGGTAGCGAGGCGGGCGCCCCTCGTCATACCCAGCCTGCGTCGCCGCGACCAGCGATAGACGGCGATCATGCGGTCGGCACCGCCGACGATGCGCGCCGGTGAGAACAGAAACGGAGAAAACCAGCGCGGGGGACCTTCAAATCAGCTCATTTTTGGCCTTCCAGGGTACCAATTAGCATGTTGGAAATCATCTGATTTCCGTTATCACCGTCGAAGGCCCCGTACCTGCCCCGACCGCCATGTCCGGCTCGCCCCTATGTGGGCCGTGAACACCCTTACGACCTTTTGGTTATTTTATGCTGCACCTGCGAACACCATCTTCCGGATCGCAGACCGCGCCTCGGGCGCACTGCTTTCTTGGACGTTTCCTCCCTAAACTTCGGCGGTGCCCTTACGGGCGCCGCCGTTTTTTTGGCTTAGCCACACAATGCGAACGCCGCTTCTCAGAGCACAACGGTCGTTGCGTCGGCGTGCTCCTCGAGCATCTCGAACCACGAGGCGACTGTGATGACGCTGCGTCCCGGCAAGTCGGTCCAGCTCCTATCGGCGCGCGGGAAGCCCGGCATTGATCCACAGAAATGGTGTGCAAGAATGTGGACAACTGTATTTACCGACACGTAAACCGCGTGCCGTCACCCTCGTTGCCGATACGATCCGGGGAAGGCGTGATCAGGTAGACCGGCCGGCGCACACCGCACGCAACTCGGCGACCGGCGCGCAGTCGCCGCGAGCAAGAAGATAGCGATTAGAGCTTCGCGAATGCCGGTTTGCCCTTTGTCAGCCGTTTCGTAGCGCGTTCAATCCGTGACCGGGCAGTCCGCCGTTCCGCAGGTGTGGGAGGCGTCTTGGGCAGGAGTTCGGACATTGGTCCTTCAAGCTCGCCATCGCCCTCCGGAATCGTAATCAGAGTCGTGCCGATAGCCTCGCCGTCATCACCCCGGACGATTTCCCGAAGGGACATTCGGCTAACGATTGTGTCGTTGATCCGGGCGGAGGCAAGGACCGCAACGACCTCGCGACGGCGGTCCGAGCGGGATGGCGCAAGCCCCGGGGTATAGTCACCGAGGACGATCCAGGCTTCGGCCCGGCTGAGAACGAGTTCCGCGTCGGCTGCGACAGCCAACAATCTGACGAGTTCCATGGATGCGGTCTTGCGCTCCGGCGTGCTGTTGTCCGCCTCGACAAGCTGACCGTGGCCGATGCGGTCGACGACGAGATACATGGGGGCCAGGCTGCCGCTATCGACCAGCGCCTGCTCGGCGTCGGCTACCGCAAGGTCGAAATGGCGGTCGAAATCGAATGGCGTCATCGGTGCCGTGTGCCCGATTTCCAGCCGACCGGCTACGGGCGCATGATCGACAGTACATAGCCGCTATCCGCACGGCCAACGCGTCGCACCGTTGCTTCAATCGGATGGCGCTGTTTCTCGGTCGCCTACGATCTCCGGCCGTTCCAACCCTCAATCCACCACTGAACCGGTTCTTGCCCGGCTGCCGGTCGGTTTTGAGCCTGCTTGTTGAGTTTGCCTGTCTTCTCGGCGATGATCTCATCAGAAGCCATGGCTTTTCCGCCGGTTTTGCTCGACGGCGGGGCAGGCGCCGTCACCATCGCCTTCCGGGGCCTCCCGACCGGTCGCCGATTCGTTTGAATGCCGGCGTCAATGCGGCCGGCAGGCCGGAGGATCTCCGGTGCTGTTGCTGTCAGCGCCTCTCGCCGTGAATCGTCAGCCTTCAGCCGGGGCTGACGCTCGGCAGCCGGTTCCGCCTTTGCGGTTTCGAAACCGCGGGCAAAAGCATCCGATTTCGCTTGCAGATCGCGGTTGGTCGCAAGAGCCTTTCGCAACGCCCGATCGCTACGGTCACGAGACGCCTCGGCTTCAAGCATGCTGCGCTGAGCCACGAGCTTTGCCGCTGTCGCGAGGCGTGCCGCTTCCAAGGCTGCATCTTTCTCCTGATGAGCGTGGTGCAGCTTGGTGCGGAGTTCCTGGATGGTTGCCTCGGCATGGACAAGCTCGCGTTCCGCATAGTCCAGGGCGGCCTGCAACCGGATGGCCTGGCGTGCAGCTTTCATCGGCTCGTTCGACAACGGTGCCGCCGGGTCCGGATCGGCCCCCGCTCCAAAACCGAGACCCCGCCGCATTCCGGTTTCCACTTCATTGCCTTCAGGCGTCGTCGGGTCGGAGGGTCTGTCAGATGCCACGGTGTTTTCCTTCATCGACAGGTGATCATACCCCCAGCGGATCGAATTGCCAAAGCGGCTGGGTTGCTGCCTCCGTCTGCCGGGTTAGGTGGAGACGATGCGGGAACGGCGGGCGGCTTGAGGGAGGGACCGTTCGAAGTGGGGTAGCCGAATCCGCCGGGATGCTGCATCGACAGTATCGACATTGGTCTGCCCCCGCGCGGTTGTTCGATACGGTGAGAAAGGGCCGACCATCGGACTGATCTTAGATCCTGCGCGTGCGACGCTGACCGTTGTTGTCCGCATCCAGGCAGCGCGAGCAGGTTGCCGCGCCGAAAGCAGTTTCAAGGAGATCGTGATGCCGCCCGCCAAAAAACCGGCCCTTGCCGCCACGAAGACCGCGGCACCCCCGAAGGAGGCAGCGAAAAAACCGGCTGCGCCCGCGACAAAGGCCGCCGCACAGGCCAAGCAGGCGGCGCCGGCGAAGGCCGCGCCGCAAACGACCATCACGCTGAAGCATATCGCCGCCGAACTGGCGGAGGGGCATGACCTGTCAAAAAAGGCGGCCGAAGCCGTCCTGGACGCTTTCGTGGCGGTCGTCGCCCGGCAGCTCGCCAAGGGCGACACGATCCGCCTGAGCGGCCTCGGCATCCTGCAAGTGCGGGACCGGCCGGCGCGCACCGCGCGCAATCCGGCGACCGGCGAAGCCGTCGCGGTCGCGGCGAGCAGGAAGATCGCGTTTCGCCCGGCCAAGGAATTAAAGGACGCCGTTTAGCGCGATCTGGGGCCGGCCGCATTCCGCAGCGCGGACCGGCGATCGCCGGCGCCACCGACTTGCCAGAAACGGGCGATTATGCGGTCGTCAGCACTCGTGGTGCGGACGGCCCCCCGGGCTGTCCGTCAAACGGACAGATCACCAAGGACGATGGCGCCGGCCACGCCGGACAAATGTTCAAATCGCCACGCTAATTTAGTTTTCAAATGATACCAGTTGATCTGCATCAAGGCGCTCGCCTGCGGGCAAAGTCTCTTACCATTGCGCATCGACAGGCGACATCGGGGGGAAGTTCGCATGCCAACCAGTATGGTCCGTCGGTTCGCGGAACCCGATGAGTACGTAGCGTGCATGCAAGCGACCAGCGCAGAGGTTTCCATCACACGGTCGGGATATTTCGCGGCAAAGCTCGCGCGTATCAGTCTGCACAGCGTGTGGATGCAACAATACTCGGAGACCCTGCCGAGACTGGCTCATTTCGATAACATGCCTGGCCGAGCCGTCTTTGCATTTCAAACGCGCGCGGGCCCTGGTCTGCTGTGGGACGGCACCGAAACACCTCCGGGGGCAATCATCAGGCTCATCGACGGGCAAAGCGGCTTTCTGCGGTCCACCGGGCCCTCGCATTTCGCCAGCATGTCGCTGCCCATCGCCGACATCCACGCTATCGGAGCTACCTTGGGGGACACGGATTTCACGCCGCCGCCCAATCCACTGTGTCTGATCCCGTCTTCCGCGGCCATGGAGCGACTTCAGAGCCTGCACGAGGCAGCCGCTCACCTGGCGGAACACGCGCCCCAAGTGATCGCCTGTCCCGAATCCGCGCGCGGCCTGGAGCAGGCGCTGACCGCAGCATTGGCCGAATGCCTGATCCCCATCGACCGTCGGCCGACGGTTGTCGGCAACCGCAGCCATGCCGGGATCATGAAGCGATTCCACGCAATGTTGGCGACCGATCCCCTGCGTGTCATCCACCCGACGGAAGTCTGCCGGGAGATCGCCATCTCGGCGCGGCTGCTCACGACATGCTGCCAGCGTGCGCTCGGCATGGGACCTTACCACTACCTGAAACTGCGTCAGTTGCATCTGGCACGCTTTGCCCTGCTGCTCGCCG
>Ga0326727_10007525_pt1 | contig 28689 bp, 20 predicted proteins | sample MB2enrmetagenome_FD_207643 | JGI IMG/M metagenome (GOLD analysis project Ga0326727, IMG submission 207643) | Lab enriched peat soil microbial communities from McLean, Ithaca, NY, United States - MB29MY | ecosystem: Environmental > Terrestrial > Soil > Wetlands > Peat | place: USA: New York... | reverse complement strand
GACCACCATTAAGATGGAAAACGCCGATGCTGCTTCCAACGCCGCAAAGATCCTGACCCGGGCTCACATGAACGTGGTCGTAAAGGGCTCCGAGCTCACTATCAATGGCGACCTGGCCAAGGAACTCGGTAATGTTTTGGATGACTCCAGCGCCATGTACTACAACAAGGGGAGCGAAATCTCCCAGAAGTACGGGATGGACGAAAAAGAGGTCATGTCCATATGGTGGGGGGTTCTGAAGAGGACGGCCAAGGAATTCCAGAAGACTAACAGGGTCGAGCAGTCGGACGTCATACTCGAGGTAATGAAGAAGGGCATCGAGCCGGCATTCAATTTCTACAACGTCGAGCCTCAGAAAGTATCGGATAAGTCCCTGACGGTAACGGGTCTGTTGCTCTTTTATATTCTCTATACCATGTGGTGGGGCTATGCAATTTTCTACCTTTTCGACGGCCTCGGGTTAAGCATGACCAAAGCCAAGGTAAAGCAGGAGGTATAAGAAGCATAAGTTTCGCCGTCCTGTCTCATTGTCACGATTGCTGTACCCCGGGGAAGTTCAGGAAGGTAGAAATTAACGATGTTGGATTAAAGCTTCCTGGCTTTGAAAACGGAGAAGAGGCGCACGGATGCAATGTGGAAGATTTCTATGTAGATATCTCGGAAAGGGCCAAGCTCATTGAGGAGATCTGCGAAAAAGAAATGTTTTTGCCTTTAGCCTGCTCGTTCAATCCTTCCCAGGAGACATCATGCTCGACAATGTACTTATGCACCTGGCACCGACTGATGTACCGATCACTTGCTTCATCCTCTCCGTCATACTGAAGTTTTTGCGCCCGATCCTGGACTGCAACTCAACAAGTCGCAAGCTCTTCACCGTTGTTGCACTGGGAACAATCATGCTCGGTACCATGTCAGTGACCGTTGGAGCACAAGCACCAAATCCTTTTTCGACTGCTGCCAAACATGCAGAGATGGCGGCGAAGGCAAAGGATCTCTGCGAGATTCATCAACACCTGCAGAATGTGCTGAACTGCCTGGAAGGTTCCACCGGAAAGGACTTCAAAGCATGGGCTGGCAACCCGTGTACGGGTAAAGGAGCGCTGCAGACCCTGCCGAAAGGCTCACTCAACCTGGCGAGGGCACGAAAAGTAATTGCCTTGGCCAGAGAGGGTGTAAAGTTGCAGGATGTGCCACCGGCTCATTGTGTGGCCCGGGCCATCAAAGCCATTCTGGCCGAGGCCCAGAAGCGGTAAGAAAGATCGGTGCCTTACGGAATCAATTCTTCCGGTTAAGGCAGCATCCCCCATGAAACACAGCATTATTTTTGCCAAGGCAAATGTTTTTCGCGCTAACAAGAGGTTAGGTGAGTACGTGCTCGATCTTGAGAAAAAGTTCTGTTAGCTTTTTCTCTTGCCCGTTACTATCGGATAATGTTCGCCCTAGGTATATGTCGGGTTATACCGCCGATGTGATTGCACATCGCAGCATTCTGGTAGAAGGAGTTAATTTCATAAGGAAACCTTTCGGCAGCGACGATCTTGCGGCAAAAGTCAGACAAGTGTTGGACCACTTGGAATAGAAGGCTAAAATCGTGTCAGCGTTGCTCTCCTCCTGAAGATCGAGAACCAGAAGAGTCAGATTCTCAAGATTGCTGAATCATTGTGCGAGCAGTTGGAAGGGCAAGCGATTCTAGAATTGGGAAAGTGGTGTGAACTATCTCAGGGAATACGAAGCCGCCACCCCTCAATAGTCTTACCCACAGTGCAACCATCCCGGTCCTCGATGGTCTGACCACCGCGCGCCATTGACACCCCGCCGTGCCTCAAGTATGATCTTAACGGGCTCAAGTGGTTGAAAAATTAACTAATTGCCGGTTCTGGCAGACCGCCGGACTTTGCGGCTATCGTAGAGGGTAGTTTTGATTAGGTTGTAGCGTTGACGCTGCGGTTGCTCGCGCTATCCAGTGAGTTCGACCGCATACAGGAACCGGATTTGAAGACCAGCGGTTATTTCAGGCACATGCAAAAAAGGCCCGACAGGGCAAGAATACGGGACGAGTGGCAATGAGGGTAAAGTATTTTTCAGATACTGATACGGCGCTGGTTGAATTTACTGATCACGAGGTAGTAGAGACTAGAGAGATTAGCGAAAATATATATGTTGACCTCGACAAACAGGGAAACCTGGTGAGCATGACAATTGAGCACGCACGCACCAATGCCCGACTCAATGAGTTCTCATACCAGGAGATCGGTCTCTCTCAAGATGAGGGCCGAACAATGCCGTGAACGGCGCTGGCGGCTTGGATAACTCATTATAGGGAGAGATTGGGAGGAAGCACGGGGGCAAGATTCTTTCGAATAAAGCGGCAATGTGAAATCCGGCAGGTTAAGCCTCACCGTGCGAGTTAAGCGTTAGCCGCCAGCAACCTTTTGGGTGCGGTTCTCTACTTGCCTTGCAAAGTGCTGCCCGCAGCGTTTATTCTCACCTCTACCGAGTGTTCCCGATGGTCGTCAACAAGGGGAACGGTCTTGTCGTCTTGCTCGACGCCGTCAACTGTTACAGCCATTTCATCTTTGCCTGTTCGAGTTTGTAGAACGGCAATGTGGTAGACCGTCTCGCGATACCGGTAGTGCATCTTGAACCCATCCCAATCCGCAGGAAGGCACGGCGAAAAATACAGTTTATCGACTTCGAGTCTTAGCCCCAGGAGTGATTCAACCATCAGCCTGTACATCCAGGCAGCCGAGCCCGTGTACCAGGTCCAGCCGCCACGGCCGGTATGGGGCGGCACCGCATAGACATCGGCCGCAGCGACATAGGGTTCCACTTTGTAGGTGGCAACCTCCTCGGCCGATCTTGCATGGTTCACCGGGTTGATCATGTTAAAGAGTTCCCACGCACGCCGGTTGTCCCCCAGGCGAGCGAAGGCCATTGCCGCCCAGATTGCCGCATGCGTGTACTGCCCGCCGTTTTCTCTCACGCCCGGGACGTACCCCTTGATGTAGCCGGGATTCAGCGCCGACTTGTCGAAGGGCGGATCAAGAAGTTGGATCAATCCATCCTCCCGGCGAACGAGGCGCTTATCCACAGCTTCCATGGCAATGCGTGAACGCCTGGTGTCTCCCGCACCGGATAGAACGGACCAGCTCTGCGCAATCGAATCGATCCGGCATTCGGGGTTAACCGACGATCCAAGCGGCGAGCCGTCGTCGAAGTAAGCGCGGCGATACCACTCGCCGTCCCAGCCGTGAGCTTCGATATTGCGGCGCAGCTCGGCCGCCCCTCTTTCACAACGCCCGGCAAAAGACACGTCGCCATGGGTGCGCGCAACCTCGGTGAAGCGCATGAGCACTTCATACAGGAAAAATCCCAGCCACACGCTTTCACCTTTGCCGTGTTCGCCCACCAGGTTCATGCCGTCGTTCCAGTCACCGGAGCCGATGAGCGGCAACCCGTGCTCACCGAATTTGAGGCCGTTCATGATGGCTCGGACACAGTGTTCGTAAAGACTCGCCGCCTCCTCAGAACGCCCCGGCAGATCGTAATAAGAGTCCTCATCCGCGCTTACAGGGCGGCCTTCGACGAAGTGGACGGGCTCATCCAACACTCCCGTGTCCCCTGTGTTCAGCACATAGCGGCACGTCGTGAGCGGCAGCCAGAGGTAATCGTCCGAACAGTGAGTCCGCACGCCCCGGCCGGTTGGAGGATGCCACCAATGCTGAACATCTCCTTCCGGAAATTGACGGGCCGCGCACAGGAGCAGGTGCTCGCGCACGAGATGCGGTCTGGCGTGGATGAGCGCCATCACGTCCTGCAACTGATCGCGAAAACCGAAGGCGCCTCCCGACTGGTAGTATCCGCTTCGCGCCCAAAGCCGGCACACCAGGGTCTGGTACAACAGCCAGCCGTTTGCCAGCAGGTTGAAGGACCGGTCGGGGGTTTCCACATTTACCGCGCCGAGGGTGTGCGTCCAGTGCTGCCACACCACATCGAGGGCGACGCGCGCAGCGATTGATCCACGAAAGCGGCTGACCAGGTTTCTTGCATCGTCGACGTCTCGCCCGACGCCGAGCCTGAAGACGATCTCACGCTCTTGCCCGGCGGCCAGTTCGAAGCTCACCTGGATCGCGGCGCAGGGATCCAGGGCGGCCCCCACTTTGCCGGTAAGGCGCATGCGCGTCATTGCGGCAGGAGCGCGCAACGTGCCGTTGCGGCCCAGGAATTCAGTCCGATCGCCGCTTGCGGTGCGGGATGTCTCGTCCACATCGAAGAATGCCGTGCGGTCGCGAAACTCCGTGTTGTAGGGGTTGCGCGCGAAGAGCGCGCCGCTCTTCGGGTCGATTTCGGTGATCACGTGCATGCTCGATTTCGGCCGCAGGTCGCCAAGGACCCATTCCACATACCCGGTGGCGGAGAGCCGGCGGGATCGTCCCGTCTCGTTTCGTACCTTGAGCACCGTGAACTTGATCGCTGAGTCAAGGGCCGTGTAAACCCACATCTCGGTGCGGATGCCGCGCTCCGTGTGCTCAAATACACTGTAGCCGAAGCCGTGCCGTGTGACGTAAGGTGTCGTTCCGCGGCAGGGCAGAGGCGTGGGTGACCAGAAATGGCCGCGCTCGTCGTCACGGATGTAAAATGCCTCTCCGCCCGAATCTCTCACAGGATCGTTTTCCCAGGGAGTAAGACGGAACTCATGGGCATTCTCGCTCCAGGTGTAGGCAATGCCGCTCTCTGAAATGACGGTCCCGAAGTACGGGTTGGCCAGCACATTCACCCACGGCGCCGGTGTCACCTGCCCGGGCGCCGTGGTAACGACGTACTCACGCCCATCCGGGGTGAATCCGCCCAGCCCGTTGTAGAACGTCAGATCAGGGCGTGGCAGCGGGGCGACCGCCGCAGGTTCAGGGCGAAGGGTTCGGGTCGGGGTAAGCAGGGGTACGGTTACTTCCACCTGAGTGCGGCCGTTGATCTGGTCCTCCAGCGTCCCCCGGCTGTCGGTGATGATGGCGCGGGAGACCGTTTGGATCAGGATACGGTCCTCTTCGGCTATCTGGTCGGCGGGTCTTACGAAAATGCCGCCGGGTCGATCTGTCACGTTGGCTTCGGTGCCTGCGGCGATGAGGCCCATGATCTGGTCATGCAGGAGTTGCCGGTAACCGGCGTGATCTTCGTTCCAGATCACCAGGTCCACCGCCAGTCCGTTTAGACGCCAGTATGCGTGGGCCTGCACGAGTTGGCGCACCAGGTCGATATTGGCCGGATCTTCGATTTTCAGCAGGACAATAGGCAAATCGCCGGAGATGGCGTAGCCCCAAAGACCGGATTGTCCCCGGCGGTTCTTTATGAGGACGCTCGCATCGGCTCGCAGTGAATTATTAGCGTAGATGATCGAGCCGGCAAGGCGGCAGTAAAGCTGCGCGTCGGCCTGCGTGGTATTGATCTGCCGCAGGAGCACCTGGCTGTGTGTCCATGCCAGATCGAAGACGCGATCCGCGAGACGCCGATCCTGGTATTTTTCAACATGGCCCAGGCACGCATCGCGGGTTTCGCCCATGCCGGTGACGATATTTATCGTTGCCGATTTTTCAGGATCGAGCGTTATTCGATACCGGATGGCGACAATGGGGTCCAGCACCGAGCCTTGGCTGCCCGAAAGCGCCCTTGAGGGACCTGATGAACCATTCATCGCTTGCGGATCGGCGACAGTGTTTCCTCGGCCGATAAACTGCATCCGATCGGTCTCGTAAGAAATCTCCCCGACTTTGGCCCCATGCACGGCCATCAGGTGAAACATCCATGGCGCCTGCTCGTCGATGGAGCGGGGCCGGCGAGTGCAAAGAATCGCCCGCTGCCGCCGGATGATCTCGGTTTGAACAAAGAGATTGCTGAACGCCGGATGCAGTGCGTCCGCGGCGGGCGGCGCCAGGACCACTTCGGCATAACTCGTCACGTCAATCTCTCTGCGCCTGCGAGAGCGGTTGGTGATAGTGATTCGGCGCAGCTCGATATCATCTTCCGGCGAAACAACGACCTCGGTGTAGGCGTCAAGGTCGTCATGCCGGCAGCGAAACTCGGCTCGCCCTTCCGAAAAAACCACCTCGAAGTTTTTCGACCGTTTAAGCGTGGGCTGATATGTTGTTGACCAGAAACTGCCGCTGGTCACGTCCCGGATGTAGCAGAACGAGCCCCGGTTGTCGCGGGTGCTGTCTTCGCGCCAACGCGTGACTGCGATGTCTTTCCATCGGCTGTAGCCGCCTCCGGCGTTCGTGATCATCACGTTGTATCTGCCATTCGACAACAACTGGACTTCAGGAACCGGCGTGTCCGGGCTGCTTAGAACACGCACCGGAGTCTCCGCGCCGATGGAGGCCGCATGTAACTCGGAAAGCTCGGTAGTGTGCGCATAGAATGCAGTAGCCTTGGGGACCCGCTCCTGCAGCAGCAGCATGGTCGCCTGGAACAGGGGTTCCGACTCGAATCGTTTCTGCATTGGACGGCCCAGGAGTAGATAGGCCAAAGAGAGAAAGCTCATGCCCTGGTGATGTGCCATGAAGGAGTGAACCACGGCGCTCGACTGTCCGCGCGGCAGGCGCGAAGGAGTGTAGTCGATCGCTTCATAGAAGCCGTATTTTCCTTCAAACCCTTCGGCTGCCAGCCGCTCGAGATTCAAACACGCCTTGTCGGGCGCCACCATCAGAGCCAGCGCCGAAGCATAAGGCGCAATTACCAGGTCCTCGGCGAGCCCTCGTTTGAGCCCCAGGCCGGGCACGCCGAATGCCCGGTACTGGTAGTTGAGATTAACATCGATTGCATTGTAGCCGCATTCTGAAACGCCCCAGGGCACCCCGCATTTTCTCCCATACTCGATCTGGCTGGCCACAGCCGCCTTGCAGGTCTTGTCGAGCAGTGTGTTTTCGTATGTCGGCATCACCAGGAGCGGCATGAGGTACTCGAACATCGACCCGCTCCATGAAAGCAGAATTGGCTCTCCACCGGTGGTGGTGAGCAGGCGTCCCATGGCGAACCAGCTTTCCTGGGGCAACTCTCCTTGAGCAATTGCCACGAAACTGGAAAATCTCGCTTCCGAAGCCAGTAGATCGTAGTAGCTTGAGTCCCGCCTATGCTCGCTGACGTTGTATCCGATAGCCAGTAGACGACGTGCCTTATCGAACAGGAAATCATACTCCATATGGGCAAGCTCGTTTGATTGCAGGGCAAGGCCTTCAACAGCCGCTAACCTCGCGCCGGCACGCTGGCTTGCCTCTGCGATGAGCGTTCGAAGCTCATCGAGCCACGCCTTTTCCTCGGGTGTCACCTTCAAGGCGAGCCGTTGCTCGATTTCCGGCATGAACTCCACTTCAAGGTTGGAGAGTTGGCGCAGCGTTGGTATCCCGTCGATACCGCGTAAGCCCTGGAGTCTATTCTGAGAGGACAAGAGCGGTGTCCACGGAGCGAGAAACATTATTTCATCGAGGGCATCCCGGCACTGCTGGACAAACGAGTGCGCCCACCACCTCAATTGGTCCTCGGGGCCGGTGGCGGGGCCAAAGCCGGGATTGGCGCTCAAAGCTTCGGAGGAGGCAGAGGCGGAGGCCACGTCTTCGGCCAGCGCTGCCAACCGGTGCAGGCACAGTCGTGCCGCCTCAAGCGTCGCCGGTTGGGAAACGGCCGCCAGATCCAGGTCCTTCTGAAGTTGAGCAAGCTGGACCGGAACAGAGCCTCCCGCAACGTCTACGAGGACCCTCAATGTGTCGCCGAGCCCGTCGAACAGGCGTGCTCCCAGGATATTGTCATCGGGAAGAGCGAGCAGACCCTGCCGCAATGCCAGCAGATGGCCTGCGAGATTCCCGCTGTCAACCGACGAAATGTAGAGGGGCAGCAGCGGCTTCAAAGATTGCGTGTCGTACCAGTTATAGAAATGCCCCCGGTGACGCTCCAGGGTTTCCATTGTGCGGAAGGCGTTCGCTGTACGTTCGATGAATCGTCCGGATGAAATGTAGCCGAAATCGAGTGCGGTTAAATTCGCAAGCAGCGCGAATCCCATGTTGGTGGGCGACGTGCGGTGCGCGACCACGCCGAAGGGGTTCTCCTGAAAGTTATCGGGCGGCAGCCAATGATCCTCCGGGCCGACAAATGTCTCGAAGAACGCCCAGGTTTTCCGGGAGAGCTTCCGGAGAAAGATCGTCTGCTCAGTCGTGAGTCTTGCTTCGCGGCGGCCGAGTGGCCGGCTGATCCACCATACGATGGCGGGCGAGGTAAACCAGAGGCCCAGGAGGGGCAGAGACACAACTAACGCTGCCGGTCTCAATAGCGCGAGAGTAATCGCAGCGGCAGCGGCAATGACCGGGGCGATCCACATAATCCGGCACGAACCGGCGAGGTCAGTGCGGCCATCGTGGTCCGGGCCGCTCGAAGGGTTCCATTCGAGAAGCCGCCGGTGCGTTATCAGCAGGCGCCAGGCCGTTCGCACAATCGCATCCAGACTGAAAAATGCCTCGTAAGGGAGACACACGAGCGTAAATATAGCCTGAGCAAGGCGCCGGCCGGTCGAGCGGACCGTGGCGGCGAGGTGCTGACCCAGGGTCACATCGCCCGGCTTTTGAATTACATCCAGGACAGCGCTGATCAATGAAGGAAGCAGGATGATTCCCATCACCGACAAGGTCCAGAACCAGGCCGATGGCAACTCTATCCAGCCAAGCAGCAACAGGAGTGTCAAAGCCGCGGGTGCGAGACTCCGCCGCAGGTTGTCGAATATCTTCCATCGGGACAGCATAGAAAGCGGATTCTTTTGAAGGCGCGCATCGGGGCCTGGAATGCCCGGCGTCACCCACTGCGCAATCTGCCAGTCCCCGCGAATCCAGCGGTGCCGGCGGCTCACGTCCGCGCTGTAGCGAGACGGGTACTCCTCGTATAACTGTACATCGCTCAACAGCCCGGCACGCGCGTAGCACCCTTCCAAAAGATCGTGGCTGAGGATCCGGTTGGCGGGGAAACGCCCTTCCGTCGCGCGCTCAAACGCATCGACGTCATAGATCCCCTTGCCAATGAAGGAGCCTTCATCGAACAGGTCCTGGTAAACATCGGAAACGACGCGCGTGTAGGGATCTATACCCGGGTCACTTCCGCACATGCGCGCATACCGCGACTGGTTCGCTTCGGGCAGGCTCACCGCGACCCGCGGCTGAAGAATGCCGTAACCCTCACAGACACGCTGTTTGTCTTCGTCGTAGCGCGGGCGATTCAGCGGGTGCGCCATGGCTCCCACAAACTGCCACGCCGAATCGCGCGCCAGGTGAGTATCCGTGTCCAGGGTGATCACGTATTTCACGTTCGCCAAAATCGCAGTTTCACCGACGACCAGCGAGAAGCGGTCGCCGTGGTCAGCATGCGCCCCGGCGCGCAAAAGCCAGTTCAAGTCCGCAAGCTTTCCCCGCTTGCGCTCGTAACCCATCCAGATCCGGTCCCGCGGACTCCAGCGGCGCGGGCGATGAAAGAGGAAAAAAGTATCGCCCTCCGAGTTCCTGTACTTTTCATTCAGCTCTTCGATTCTCTGCCGGGCCTGCAGCAACAGCGGTTCGTCTTCCGCCAGTGTTTCTTCGAGCGCATCTCGAAAGTCAGTCAGCAGGCCGAAGTGTAGGTGGTCGTCCAAGTTTGCCAGGAAACGGACTTCCAGCGCATCGATCAAATCCTCGATGTTCTGAGAACTTGTGAGCATAGTCGGGACTATCACCAGAGCACGCGATTCCTGCGGGATTCCTTTGGAGAAGTCCATTCGCGGCAGCGCATGCGGAGTCGCCAGCAGCGTGGCCAGCCAGTTTACCACGGCCACCGCCAGTTGGCTTGCGCACAGAAGTGAAAGAATCCCGGTGAGCGCGAGCAGCCACCCATGCAACCCTCCGCTGTGCGCCTTCTCCACCAGGAGCCAGGCGAAGAGCACTGCAAGCAGCAGGATCGTGCCGCCATACAACGGCAAAGGAAAACGGCGGCTGACTTTGCGAAGTGTATCAGAGGGTGACGAGCGCACCTTCGCCGTTGCTTCAAGCTGCGCCAATCCCTTGTCGATCAGGTAGAAACCGACATGTGCCGTGCGATGGTCGCTGCCTTTCCGCGCGGCGCCTTCATGCGCCAGTTGGATCGCTTGTCGCGCCACCTCGCTCTCGGAGTGCAGACTACGCTTCGCAGTCTTTTCCAGGACGTGGCGGTAGCGATCGCGGGTAGCAAAGTCCATCTTGCCGTAGACGTTGCCGGGGTCCTCACCCAGGGTCTGCTCGACAATACTCATCGTCTCGACGAACTCGCGCCAGTCCATCGCGCCCAGGGACCTGAGGCTGCCGATGCTGTTGCTCATCGAGACCTGGTCCGCGGCCTGTTGTTGGTTCTCCGAGCGCACCAACTCCTCGATGGTCAGGCCGGACTCGGACAGTTGCTGTTCAATCCAGGTGAGGGGCAACGCCAGAGCGGGGCCCTGCCCCTGCAAGCGACGCGTGAGTTCCGCAACAAACGAGCTGACCATCGGGGGGTTAGACCGTGCCATGTCGGCGATCGCCAGAATAAGGTTCTTCGGGTCCTTCGCGGCGATCTCCGTCAACTGGTCGGCCCAATAGTCGGCGCGGTTTCGATCCATCCTGTCAGCGGCGATCCGGACCGCAACCCGCCGAAGATTCTCGATCAGGGCCAGGCGCAGCATGATGGGGATGGCCCACAATTCGCCCAACTTCAGGATCGTCACCGTCTGGTAGGCGGCTAAGAAGCTGCTGAGGGTCTCCGGGTCCACCCGTCCATCGCCGTGCGAGATCGTTTCCAGCGCGAGGTCATACACTCGCGGAAGCCCCGCCGATGGGCCGTCAAGCAAGCGCGGCAGCTCTCGGCTGTATCCCTTTGGCAAGTGTCGCTTAGCTGTGCGTATCTGTTCTTCAATCAAATAGAAGTTGTCGAGCAGCCATTCCCCGGCCGGAGTAATCCGGCGGTCTGCCTTGACGGCCTCGGTCAGCAGGCTGTGGACTGAAAGCAAGACAGCTTCATTTTCGGCCAACCGCTTCAGAAGCCGGTCCCGCGGGCGTCCCGGGCTCAACCTGTGCCAGCCCGCCAGGGTCTTGCCGTGCTGCTCCATCTGATCGGCGCTGAATAACTCAGATCGCAGCGGTGGCTCGCTGTCGGCGTACTTCCGTGCCGTGCCGTTTCCGCCCAAGCGCGCTCTCAAACGGAGGAAGGTCTGGCGAATGGTCTTGGTGCTCAATTCCATTTACTTCCGCCTCTTGACGTTCTTAACCATATTCTTTCTTCGCAACTCTCGTGCGCCGGGTTCGGTCTTCCGCTTCGTATGTCCTTCATCGACACCTCTAACATTGCCTTTGTTGTTTCGATCTTTATTGCTCAGCATTATTTGCAATTCCCTTTTTTGAAATGGCCACGGTCCACTTTCACCCCGAAGCTGCCCATCTCCGCATTATCCCGGCGACCTTCTTAAATTAATGATCCCTCGCCAGGCGCCAAAAACCAGCATAGGTGCCCCGTACTCCGATGGGCCCCACAATCAATCATTTTTCCCATCGTCTTTTCGAGCCTCTTTTTCTGCCATCGCTGTTCAATGGGAGGTCCGGCGCTTTTTGTCGGGCAAGGTGAAAGGTGATAAGATAATTATCCACATGTGGCGACATCGTAACATCAGTTTGGGTTATTATCTTGGTAATTCACGAGAGCGTGCTCATTAATCTACGATATTTTTTGCCATTTTAGTCATGTTCCATCCATTTTTTTCCGACTTAAACAAATGGAAAACGGGAATCTTTTGTCATTCACCTGGTGACGGAGAAGTGCCGCGAAGCAGGGCAGAAGCAACATCCTCATTACGTACGCTTTGGGATGACGTCTACCTATACTTTTTGATGGAAGTCTTTTGGAAGTTAAATGGGAGGAAGGCAAAGATGAAAAAGATAGGTCTTGGGAGAAAGCTAATGTTCGGGGGGGCTATCATTGTATCCCTGCCAATGCTGGTACTCAGTTTATTCCTGATTCTGAAAAGCACTTCGACCCTGACTGACTTCTCACAAAATACGACCTCACAGACCGTCGATAAATTAACGACCATGGTGCGCACCGTTATAGATAAGGAAGTTGCCCAGGTACGAGGCTTATCGGCATCGAGCCGCATAGCCGAAATAAGCGCAAAGGCTAAAATGAACGGGCGAGAAAGTGTCAAGGAAGAAGGGAAAGCACTGAATAATGAATTTCGCAACGTTCTAAAGCAGCTCGGCGATCAGTATTCCGGGATGTTCGTAAGTGATATAAATGGACTCACCCTGGCAGGTATAGCGAGCAACGGAGACACCAAAGCATACGAGACCATGGATATCGCCGATAGAGAGTATTTTAAAGAAGTCAAGAAGGGTGGAAAAGCCGATGTTGCGTCGATCGCGAAGTCAAAAGCTACCAATCAGCCGGTTATGGTTGTCTATTCACCCATCAGGTCAGAGACCGGTGATTTCCTGGGAATCCTCTGCCTCACATCCAAGGTGGACCTGCTCGTCAATTTAGTAGCCGACACAAAGGTTGGTGTGACAGGCTATGCCTTCATGCTCGACGAAAAGGGTTTTATCATTGCGCATCCAAGGCGTGAACTCATCCTTGATCTGAATGTTTCGACTGCGAAGGGGACCGAAGAGCTTGGCCGTGATATGACAGGTCAGAAGAGAGGGATTATATCGTACAGTTTTGAAGGAAAAGAGAAGATCGGCGCCTTTGCCCCGGTTGGCGTCAGAGGCTGGAGCATCGGCGTTGTTGAGCCCAAGGAGGAACTCCTTACCCAAGTCAACGCCTTTAGAAACCAGGGAATAATAATTGGAGTAGCGCTGCTTGGATTCGCACTAACTCTGATCCTGCTTTTCGGCAGAAGTATATCCAAACCGATCACTCGTATCGTTGAAGGACTTTCGGAAAACGGTTACCAGGTGAGCGCTGCATCCGGCCAGATTTCATCCTCAAGCCAGCAACTGGCGGAAGGAGCATCCGAGCAGGCCGCGTCCATCGAGGAGACGTCGGCGTCTCTCGAGGAAATGTCCTCCATGACCAGGCAGAACGCGGAAAACGCAAGGCAGGCCGACCAATTGATGGCAAATACAAAAGGTTCGGTTTCTCGCTCCAGTCAGATGATGAATGAACTTACCACCTCAATGGGTGAGATTTCCGCAGCAAGCGAGCAAACCTCGAAGATTATCAAGACAATCGATGAAATTGCTTTCCAGACAAATCTGCTTGCTCTCAATGCGGCCGTAGAGGCGGCGCGCGCGGGGGAAGCCGGCGCCGGTTTCGCCGTTGTCGCCGATGAAGTTAGAAACCTTGCCATGAGAGCGGCCGAGGCTGCAAAAAACACTGCCAATCTCATCGAAGGGACGGTCAGGAGAGTCAAAGATGGCTCGGAACTGGTCGGAAAGACCGAAAAGGAGTTCCGCGAGGTAGCCATAAATGTTGAACGCTCCAGCGAATTGGTCGGTCAAATCTCTGTGGCATCCCAGGAACAGGCTCAGGGTATAGAGCAAGTTAGCAAAGCGGTGAGCGAAATGGACAAGGTCGTCCAGCAAAATGCCGCCAATGCAGAAGAATCCGCCTCGGCCTCTGAGGAAATGAACTTCCAGGCTGATCGGCTGAAGGAATATGTGGGTGAGTTGCAGTCTCTGGTAGGGGGGTCCGAGAGCAGTGATTCTGTTGACAGCTCTGAACAGGCGAATGAGACAGGAAAAAATTTATCGAGAACTTATCCGGCTCCCGAGATTAAAGCGAATGGCCATTCCAAGCGAGGAAAAGGTAAAGATCTGAGCAGCTTCAGCAAGATAGGGACGCGATCGGAACATTCGACCACTTCTAATGAAGCGGACTTCTAAAGCTCGGCATCCGAAGGGAGGGCGAAGCAGTAACATTTGTCCCTCCCTTCCAGGGCAGCTTGCATTATAAATATTCTTGAATGAGCCCAGCCCCAGGCGGCAACCAAAAGACCAAAAGCGATTCACCACAGAGGCCTTCCGGCTAAAGCCGGTAAATTGAATGAACAGATTATAGAGAACACGGAGAAAAACTTCGCGAGGCGTCGCTAACGGGGCTAACACGATTAACAGAAATCGCTATAGATTAGAAAATTCAGGACTTTAAGAATTAATTAATCCCTCAATCCCTCAATCCCTCAATTCCTCAATTCCTCAGTCCCTCAACCCCACAGTTGCACCTGGTTCTAAGGCTGAATGATTTTTGAACAGCTCCAGCCCATACGCCATTGGCTGATGGCCGACGATCCACAGATGATCTGCAGCGCGGGTGATTGCTACGTGAAGAAGCATCCGATTTTCACGGTCATCCCGGTAGTGACCGGCGGCCGGGTTGACTACCATGACGGCGGAGAACTCCAGCCCCTTAACCTGGTGCGCGTTGGTCACGACGATCCCCGGATGAAACGAGAAATCATCTCGCTCATGCCGGCGCAAGTTCAAAAGACCCAGGAGCTTTAATTCTTCGAAGACCCGATCTGCATCCGCTTTGTATCGGCAGACCACCGCAACGAGGGCTTTCGGCCGCTTTTCAATGTAGTCCTCAAGAATCCCCTTCGCCTTTGATATCGTTTCCCCGGGGCTCTGCGTTGGAATGATATGCACCGGCTCGCCATTGCGAGGCACCGACATAGAGGGCTTTTCACCCAAAACGTGCCAAGCCAACTCCATTATCGGCCGGGTGGCCCGAAAACCCACCTCCAGGGTATCCGAGCACAGGCTTTTGGCCCCAATTCGCTGTTGCTGGGCTCGGACAAAGCCTGCAAATCCTTCGTTGGTATTGAAAGATACATCCCCTTTTATTTTCTGAGCCATGTCACCACAAATGGTGATCGACTGGCGCGCATCGGCAGCGTAGAGAAGTGTGGCCAGTTCGACTTCGCACAAATCCTGGGCTTCATCCACCATCACGTGAGCATAACCGGGCCTCGCAACTGCATTCCCCTTTCGCTGCAAAAGCCAGAGGAGAATTCCCGTATCCGCAAAATCGATACGGTTCCGGCTATGAAGCTGCGTTTGCCGTTCGATGAGTTCCTCCAATGCATCTTCCAGGATGTCGTTTTCCGCCCCGAATGTTTCCTCCATGAGCGCGCGGCCGGTCAGAATCGCATGAAGGTCGGCTCCATGGTCGCCAAATCGAGATAACAGACGAGCCCTTAATATTTTCCGCGATTCCGGCTGAATGCCCTGAACGAAAGCAGGATGGGTACTCAAAATTTTTATGAAATCCTCAAAGCGGCTCACGGCCTCCAAATTCGCCTTGATGTTATCCAGTTCAGGATCAGACCATTGAGCCAGTTGTTGCAGGAACCAGTTGCGCGATTTTGTCAGGAGCCCGTCCAGGTAACGATCCACAAGCTCCAGAACTAGCGGATGTTTTTTTATGCGCGCTACCTTTGCGGGTACCGCATCGGAGCTGTACGCAACGCGCATCCCGGCTGAACGGAACAGTTTGCCGGCCCAACCATGGTAGGTCTCCACCTGGACGCCGGAGCCGATTCCAAGCTCAGGCAGCACCCTGGAGATATAATGCTGGAGAGAACGATTGAACATGACTACAAGGACGCGATCAGGCTGAAAATGCTCTGCATCCCGGTAGGTAAGGTAGGCTATCCGGTGCAGCCCAACCGTTGTTTTGCCGCTGCCCGCGCCGCCCTGCAATAAAACGGTGCTCGATTCCGGGTGCGTAATTGCCCGAAACTGATCAGGGCTGATAAGAGCGGTGATTTCAGGCAAGCGATGGTCTGCTTTTTCCTCTTTGCGGCAAACCGCGCCGCCGCCCTCACCTGCAAGCTGCCAGGACCCGCCATTGCGGATGAGAAGAGTGCCGCTTTCAATTATCTTTCGAAGTTCGCCGCCAGTTGTCTCCACCTGGCGTTTGAGCACGAGCACACCTGATCGGTCCCGCCCCCGGATCTCATCTTCGTAGAGTTCTCCGGCATCATATTCATAGTAGAGCCTCGAAATGGGGGCTTCACGCCAGTCAATCACCATCGCTTTGCCGTGCCTGTCGAAAAAGGATTGACGTCCCAGACAATAGCTAAGCTTTCCAAGATCATCATCTTCAAGTTCAAGAATACCGAAATAGGGATGGTTCAAGACCTGTCCGTCCTGATAATGACGCATCGCATAACGTGCGCGGCATCCCTCGAGAACTTCATCGATTTCCCTCTTTTCTCTCCATCCGGCTGCATCGAGTTTTTGACGTTTAAGTTCGGCTATCTCCCGATCTTTATTTTGCCGGTCCAGCTCCTCACCGGCCAGGGTCTCCCGCATCTCCCCGACAATCTGGCCGAGCCTCGTTTCTTCACGCTCAATAATTTCCTCGAATTGCTCCATTTGCTTTCAAATCACCTCATTACAGGTTCTTTCGTCCCGGGAACCACCCTGCCATACATGCGGGACTCCGGAAACAGGGAAGAGTTCGCGGTTTTCCACATTAATATCTTAGCTTAAAAACAAAGCCGCGGGATGATATAGAACAAAATATTCCTATCGGCAAGCAGGGGCATGCTTCAGATGTCCGGTCGGTTCCAACGGCTGGAAAGGAAGTGTGTGCAGTACCTGTTTCCAGATTGCAGGCGGTACGGTAAAATCATTTCGCAGCTCACTGAGATCACGGTTATTTCCCACAAAAACTCCCACAAGGGGCTATGCTACGGACAAACGGGCCGAACGGCCGTATTGAATGCAACTATCCGGTATTAGAAAGGCCTCAATGGTCATAAAATTCTCTATTGAAAATGAGTACATCGAACTGGCGAAGCTCCTGAAGGCGACAGGCCTGTGCTCGAGTGGCGGGATGGCCAAGATCGCCATCGGCGAAGGGAAAGTGCGCGTGGACGGACTCATCGAGCTGCGCAGGGGCCGCAAGATCAGGCGGGGACAAAAAGTGGAGTTCGAAGGGAACACGATTGAGGCGCAGTAAGATCCGGCAGGGTACAACTCAGGAGCTTATGCATCGACTTCCGGGATGGACTCTTTAGAGTCTGCGCCGGCCTGGCGAGTTCGGGGGAGTATATGGATTCAGGAATAGAGCCAAAGAGCAAATCGCAGGTAAAAAAAGAGATGCTCGCCTTGCAGGCCCTCGGCGAGAAGCTGGCAGACCTCACCGCGGATCAGATAAAGAAGATCGACATGCCGTTGGAGCTCCGGGACGCCTTGCTCTTTGCCAAGACGATCGATAAAGGTGAGGCCCGGCGGCGGCAGCTTCAGTATATTGGAGTCCTTATGCGCGAGGCCGATCCGGAACCCATTCGCAAGGCTTTGGATACCATCGGCAGGGGGCAGACGCTGGATGCGACACAATTTAAAGAGCTTGAGCGATGGCGGGATGAACTTGTAGAGGGAAGCGACAGGCTCATGGAGGAAATCGTGAGCCGATTCCCGGGCGCCGACCGCCAGACACTGCGCCAGTTGGTACTAAGCGCCAGGAAAGAGCGGGAGGGGAACAAACCTCCGAAGGCATCACGGGCTCTATTTCGGTTTTTAAAAGCACTCTCAAAGCAACAGCCATTGTACCACGGATCAAAGCCCGAAGATCCATGAACAGCCGCAGACCGCAACCAGGCAACGCTCCACGGGCGAGGCTTCAAATGTGTCGGCGGATTTATTACAGATACATCCCGGAGGCCATCGACCAGTTTTTCCTCCTCGATCTCCAGGTTTGTTCGAGTAATTAGCCCTTCTCCCGGCTATCGGGTCCATGACAACGGGCAATACTGCACTCACCGTAGCAAGTGTCACTAATATTGTTAATTCATCTGGGTAATGCAACTCCATATAGAAACTTATATTCGTCTCGGAGCTGGTCACGAAACTTCGGATGAGCGATAGAGATCAGCGCTGTTGCTCTTTCTTCATTTGTTTTGCAATATAAATCGGCAATACCATATTCAGTAACTACATAACTGACATCATATCTGGTGGTTGTAACAGGCGTTCCGGGCTTTAACTGACAAGATATTCTCGAAACCGTGTCCTTTTGAGCCGTCGATTGCACGGTGATAAAAGCCCGCCCATTTTTTGCGGCTGCAGCCCCTCTAACGAAGTCGAGCTGCCCACCAATGCCGCTGAACTGCTTAGGCCCAAGAGACTCAGCGGCTACCTGCCCCAGCAGGTCCACTTCCAATGCGGAATTAATCGACACCATATTGTCATTACGGCTTATAACGAATGGATTGTTAACATAGTCAACTGGATAAAGAGTGAAAAACGGATTATTATCCACATAGTCATACATTTTTCGAGTACCATACACGAAAGTCGCCACAACTTTGTCAGGGTGAAGAGTTTTATTTTTACAGTTCACAATGCCCGCTTCAATCAGTTCGATCAGACCGTCGGACACCACTTCAGTATGAATCCCCAGGTCATTTTTTACATTCAAGTAGGACAGGATAGCATCTGGAAGCATACCCGCTCCCATTTGCAATGTATCCCCATCTCTGACCATCGAGGCGACATTTTCCCCAATCTTATCCAGGATAACGCTTTTCTGAGCAAATCGAGTCAACTCCAGAATTGGACCGTTTCCTTCCACTATATAGTCAAATTGCGAGACATGAACGAATGTATCTCCATAAGTCCTGGGCATATTAGGATTAACCTCAGCAATGACAGTTTTCGCACTTTCGATGAGCTGCTTGGAGTAATCAACAGAAACGCCCAGACTGCAATATCCGTGGAAATCCGGCGGCGATACCATAGTGATAAAAACATCCACCGGTATACTTTTTTCACGGAAGGCTTTAGGAAAATGATGAAACATTAAAGACGAAAAATGTCCCCGGTTGTCCCATATAGCCTCACGGGTGCCGGGACTGGCAAACGCGCTATTAACAATGAAATGGTCCTTCATTTCAGGACTACAATAAGGTGCGTTGCTTATGGTCACCCCTTGCCATATTTCAACACGCTTCAGTTCTGATGATCTTTTAAGCAACGCATCAATCAACAATTTTGACTCACTTGCAGCGTGCCCTGGGACAATACGGTCGCCTGATTTTACAATTTTTACGGCTTCATCAGGAGTCGTCACCCGTTCTTTATAAATTTTATGCCAACTCATTTATAATTCCCCCTTTTGGTAAGGTTATTTTAATAGTACTTTTACTTACTCTTAAACTCGTATTATACAAGCATCCCCTTGTGTAATACCGCCACTCTACTGTAAGGTAATGAGTTTATATAGTCTCAGGAATTCTATTTCCGTAGAAATTGTCTATATAATCAAAAATCCACCACAAACAGGCAATTCCACTCCGGTAATGAAACTTGCTTCGTCCGAAGCCAAAAAACAAACGGCATTAGCCACATCCTCTGGTTGCCCCATACGGGCTAACGGCATCACTCCAAGCCAACCATCTTTTATAGATTGGGGCACGTTTTTGAGCATTTCGGTCTCTATTACGCCAGGCTCAATAACATTTACCGTAATGTTATACCGTCCCAGTTCTTTTGCTAAACTCTTTGTCATGCCAATTATCCCTGCCTTCGAGGCAGCATAATTAGTCTGCCCTATCATGCCATAGGCGGATACCGACGAAATATTAATTATTTTCCCTAGTTTTTGTTCACGCATATATGGCACTACAGCAGTTGTCATCAAAAAGGTTCCGGTAAGATTAACGTTAATCACCTCTTGCCATTGCTCAAAAGACATTTTATGTGACATAGCATCTCTTGTTATGCCGGCATTGTTAACCAGTATGTCTGCTGTTCTATATTTCTCAATAACGAGTGATATCGCTTGATTAACGGAGTCTTTGTTACTTATATCGCACGAAAGTGCTAAACTGCTGTTACCTGCAGGATCAATTGATTGTACACACTTGCGCGCAGTCGTTTCATCTATGTCAAGAACAACAATTCGGCATCCTTCAGTAAACAATTTCCGGGCTATAGCTGCACCTATGCCGCGACCTGCTCCAGTAATCAATGCAACCTCATTGTTAAATCTCATGATGATCATTCTCCTCATCGCTGATAATATTGTTTTCTGTGAAACTAAAAACCGAAAAATTCAACACTTCCTCTTCCAAGCGGTACTTCCTGCCGCCATTCTTTATGCCATGGAGCTAGAAATGCCGCCCGGTTTTGCAGGTCAAGGTGCATCGCCATCTTTATAAAATGCCTGTTACCAAATGGGCCCCGATGATCTCGAATGCAATGATGGTTTTAAACACGACAAGGGACAAAGATATCCGGATAAGACTGCCTATGAGTTAACCAGAAACATATCCGGGATGTTATCTGGGAATCTGTGAACGGGTTCGCAACATTTACAGAGCAAAAACCAGGCCACAACCGGGCAAGATAGGAGTTGCGATTTCCGCTGGAGGAAAAGACCAGTCGGGCTGGTTATCCCTTTGTTCGCGCCTTGCTCAATTCAGGCCATAATCTCAATTAGCAATGTGTAATTATATAATGACACACGTTTTTTTAAGGCTGCCATCTGAAGCGGATGCGGCAGGTGGAATCAGGCAAAAAGAGACAGTGTAAGCATTAACTTACACTGTCTCTTTTTGCTGACATCTAAGCTTTAGTTACAACATGCCAAGACGGCGGATTTTTTGATACAGAAGAGGACGCGCAATATCCAGTAGCTCGGCCGCCTTCTTCTTGTTTCCTTTCGTGGTTCGCAAAGCATCCAAAATAACTTCCTTCTCGGGAAGAGCTTTTACGTCTTTTTTCCTCGCCCAGGTCCAGTGCTTCATCAAGGGTTATGAAAGCCGGAATACCGGGAGAGGTATCGTTGACGACGGGCAGTACTCCCGGCCCTTTAATCCTACTTAAGACCGAAATAATAGAGTCCTTTGCCAAAAGCCTTGCAGGTAAATATCTGCGCACCTTCACCACCATCCCCGTCATTGGTTACAACATACATCTCGTTGGAACCCGGCTTGATAGCCACATTGGTTGAACGCATATTGTGCCCTTTATCTCTGCCGGGAATCAAAATCTGGCCTATTGGATTACCGTCTTTATTGAATACCAGATATCTGCCCTGGTCGTAAATCGCCACATAAACGTTGCCCTCGCTGTCGACTCGTATCGAGTCGGGACCGAGACAGCCGGTGAAACGATAGGGTATTGACGTGCCAAACGGCGCAATAGTAGTTGCGTCAGACAGCGACACCCTGAACAACCGGTTCCCGGCCGTTTCGTCTGTCCAGAGGGTTTTTCCATCGGGACTCAGCGCAACACCGTTGGCAATAGCCATATTAGGCAGAATAGGAGTAATAGTTTTATAATCCGGCGGCGAAACATAATAAACTCCGCCTGTGGGATTAGTTGCACTGCCATGGAAGTCAGTAAAGTAAAAGCCGCCTTTGTCGTCAAACACCAGATCATCCGCCAGATAACCTGCGCTCGTCGGAATAATGGTCTGCATCCCTGATCCATCAGGTTGGATCGCCACTACACTGCCTACTTTGAAATCACCTAAACAAGCAATGAAAATCCGGCCGTCTTTATGAATGGCAAGCCCGGCTGACCCAAGCTTGTTCGCGCCGAGGATGGTTGATAACTTTTTATCCGGTGTAAGTTTGAATACACTGCCACTCCAAACATCAACAAAAAAAAGATTTCCATTGCGGTCAAACACCGGGCCTTCCAATTGGAGGCCCTTATCAGACACTTTAAAATACGGTTCGGCAACGACAGTGGGAAGATTCTTCTCATTCTCCGGAATTGGACTGGGGGTCATCGTACTGTCATTATGTATCAATGCCGGAGCCGCCAGTGCAGTACCTGCGCCCCCAACCACAGCGATAAACATGAACAGCACCGTCATTGTAATAGCTAAATTAGACTGATGTTTTCTCATTTGACTCTTCCTTTCGTCGAATAGTTTTGAGCTACTCACGAATTACCCCCCGCCTGCCGAACAAGCGGTTCAAATCCGCAACTTCCCCACCACATCAGTGGTCCATCATTACATTAAGGTCCCATCGAATTTAGAATCTAATCTTTTTTGATGAATGCTCCTTTGTGTTGGTGAGTTGATCTAGTCTCGTCAGCTTCACCCGCCGCCGAGTCCGCGTTTTAGTCGTTAACAATATTTCTTTCGATTTAACTGTAAATCCATATTCCAACAGGGATGGCGAGAATCAGGCCGATGGTATCGGCAATGACGTGCCCGAAGAAAAAGTGTTTGTAAGCTTCTTTGTGAGTGAGCCCGGCGACCGCAAGCATGGTGATGACGGCCCCGTTATGAGGCATGGCATCGAAAGCGCCGCAGGCCATTGTGGCAATCCTGTGGATCAGGTTAGGATTCAGGCCGAGGGCGAGATACTTGGGCACCAAGGTCTCCATGATAATTCCGAGGCCCCCGGATGCGGACCCCGTGATCGCTGCCATTATGTTCGTAGCGATAGCAAGAGAGACGATCGGGTTCATGGGAAGCGTCAGCAGCCATGAGGAGACCAGCTTGAATCCGGTCGTAGCGGCAACGGCCATACCATAGCCGACGTCGGCGCAAGTATTGACAATGGGAACGACCGTGTTCAGGGCGCCCTTGCACAAAGTATCAACTATATTGGCATAATATTTCCAGAACAGGATGATGCAGGCCACTACACCGCCAGTCAAAGCGACAACGGGATCTCTTTTGACATAGGGAAGGTCGATGTTGAGCAGCAAAAGAACGATCACGGGCGGAACCAGGCTAAACCATACGTAAGGCATGGGTCCCGAAGCCGGGACTCCTGCTCCGAGGACACCGGCGGCGGGTTCCTCGTACACTTCACCTCTCTCTTTGGACTTTCTCAAAATGTAGCGGAAATAAAAGAAGTTAAAAACAATGACAACGGCCGCCCCGGTGAGACCGACCAGCGGCGCCGCATAAGCCGTTGACGCCATGTATTTTGTGGGCATGATGTTCTGGATGGAGGGAGTTCCGGGGAGCATGGTCATGGTAATCGATGCCGCTCCGAATATAAATGCCGCCATAAAAAGATGCCACGAGAGATTCGTTTCCTTGAACAGAGGCCGCGCGATCGGAATAACCGCAAAAATGACGACCCACAGGTTCACCCCGCCGTAGGTGAGACACAAGGTAACAACCGAAATCGACAGCATCACGCGCATGGGACTGTCTCTTCCGGTCACTTTCAAAATACCATCGGCGATGGAGCGCGCCGCCTGTCCGTCTTCCATGAATTTGCCGAATAAGGAGCCTGCCAGAAAGACAAGGTAAAATTTGCCGGCGTAGTTGGTGAACCCTTTCATATAGGGTCCCGTCAACGTTTCCATAATGTTCATATTGGACAGAATGGATACGATGATTACGGCGAGGGGGGCTATGACGATAATATGCCACCCTCTCAGCGCCAGAATGACGATGAATGCCAGCGACAGAATAATTCCAATAACACTCCAGTCCATTTAACCGGCTCCTTTCTTGATCAACGAAGAAAAACAAAGCCCTGCCAAAGTGACGGTTTCGCACATTACATGTCAATTAAAAAAGGCTCAATATTTTCAATAAGATGGCACATTGAGTCTCAATTTTTGCAGTGGTTGGCTACAATAATGGAGTGTAGATATTAATTGTTGAGAGAGTGTTTTGCCCCTCTCAATTCCTGCAATTCTTTCTTCAATTGATTAAACTCATCACTTAAACGTCGCACCAGATCCAACGTGGAAATGGTACTCATAAAGTTAATGGTATTCATTGAGGTGTAAGGCGATACCCCGAGGAGATTATTAACTTCGATGAGCTGGACATAGTGTGCGATTACAGTTTCGCCTTTGGCCAGTGTGAACAGCTTGCAATCCGGTTGACCCGTTTTCCTGATCATAGGAAGCCTCGCATAAGGGATGATCTTGGAAACAGCCTGGCCAATGATGGGGTATTATCTGGGAATCTTTGAACCGGTTCGCAACAGTTATAGAGCAAAAAGCACGCCACAACTGGGCAAGAGATGAATTGCGGTTTCCGCCGAGACGCAAAAGACCAGTAGGGCTGGTAATTCCCCGGTTCGCGCCTGCTCAATTCAGGCCATAATCTCAATCAGCAATGTGTAAGTATATAATGACACAGGTTTTTTAAGGTTATCATATTAGGCGGATGCGGCATGAGGAATCAAGCAAAAAGAGACAGTGTAAGTATTAACTTACACTGTCTCTTTTTGCTGACACCTGAGCTTTAGTTACAGCATGCCGAGACGGCGCATTTTTTGATACAGAAGAGGACGGGCAATATCCAGAAGCTCGGCCGCCTTCTTCTTGTTTCCTTTCGTGGTTCGCAAAGCATCCAGAATAACTTCCTTCTCGGTAACAGCTTTTGCGTCTTTTATACTTTGACCTCGGATCATCTGACTGTCGTCGCGAAGTTTCGGAAGCAGCCATTCAAAGTGTTTCGCCTCCAAAGTGTTGCTATTGCACAAGTTGATAGCTCTTTCCACGGCATGTTCAAGTTCGCGGATATTACCCGGCCAGTCATATTTCTCAAGTAATTCCAGTACCTCCGGCTGTACGGTGATATCCACCAACCCTGCCTGATCCCCGTATTTTTCCACAAACTTTTCCACTAGCAGAGGTATATCCGATCGCCTCTCCCTCAGCGGGGGCACTCTGATCGGAATAACGTTCAACCGATACAACAAATCTGCCCGAAAGGTGTTTTGCTTTACCATAGTATCCAGGTAATCATTTGTCGCCGCAACAATTCTAACATCTACAAGTATTGAGCCTGCGCCCCCAACCCGTTCTATTTCCTTTTCCTGCAGTACGCGCAGCAACTTGGCCTGAGCAGACATTGACAATTGACTTATTTCGTCAAGAAAAAGTGTTCCTTTTTCCGCCAGCTCAAATTTCCCTTTTTTACCGGCCTTTCGCGCCCCGGTAAAAGCGCCTTCGTCGTAACCGAACAACTCGGACTCAAGAAGTTCCATGGGGATAGCGGCGCAATTCAATTTGACAAATGGAAAATGAGCTCGACGACTTTCCTGATGTAAGGCATGGGCCACCAATTCTTTGCCTGTCCCCGTTTCCCCATGAATCAATACCGTAGCGTTTGTGGACGCCGCTTTGAGGATCGCTGCACGCATCGCGACGGATGCTTCACTGGAACAGATTATATCAGTCAGCGAATACCTGACTCCAGTATACTTCTTAACTTTTTCCTTATAGTAATTAAGCTGACATTGAAGTTCCTTAATTGATCCGATAAACATATCCGGCATGTCAAAGACTTGAAAAGACATAGCCCCTATCAAAACTCCGTCTTTCACAAGTGGGAAGCGGTTACAGATCAACGGTTTTCCCTGGTGATAAAAGATGTCTCCCAGAATAGGTTTGCCCGATTCGACCACCGTGGGAAGCTTACTCTCAGGTATGACTTCCTTGATATACCGTCCTATAACCGCCTCAGGATCGATCCCCCTCCCTTTGGCGTACTTTTCTTCCACAAAAACGATCCTCGATAAGTGGTCAACCACAACTAATCCCCACATATGAGTGAACACTGCTTTTAATATCTCTTTGTACTTTGCCACCCAGACACCTCCCTGGAGGATATCAAAAACGTACCCATACTTTAAGACAGGCAGCAGATTTAGCCCCTAACCGTCCTCGCTTCGTCTCGGTATAAAAAAATCGTCTTGCAGAAAGGTTCGATTCGCTCACCGGTAGTTAGCCCCCGGCCACCGCAGTGACATTCAGACGGGACCTGTCGCCCCCCGGAGTAACGAATAATACATACTTTTCATTGTACGCTTCTTGCAACATGGGATCAAGGGATTGCGGGACACTCCCCGGAGAGGCAGACCTCAAATCGTCACCCCGGAGGAGCGCGTTGAAATGACGGCTCTTGCCTGTACTACTCCTCAATGCAGCGTCACTAAAGCTGCACAAGATCGATCAATGGTGCGGCAAGAGCCCTGATTCTGAACTTGAAGAGCGGGAGGTGAATAAACCTCCAAAAGCATCACGTGCCATGTTCCGGTTTTAAAAGTGCTCTCGAGCCAACAGCCATTGGACCACGGATCAAAGCCCGAAAATCCATGGACAACCGCGGATTCAAGGTGAATTTGTCCTGCGGAAGTCCCGGGAATAAATCGTCAACTCACCGTTAACTCTGCGTGAAGCGCCGCCGCGGAAGGCGGCGATAGTGCGCATGGAAGCAGGCGCGATCTGAGAGGTGCCCACTCTCGCTAGCTGAAGGTAACTGCGTCGCCGTGAGGCGGGGGGGGAGCAACCGGAGGCGAACATGCAGTCCGTAGGATAATGACGAACATGATTCGGCCGCACGCTGCGACAAGCCTTCTAGCGATGGGCGAAGTACAGATCGGAACACGGGCCAAAGCAGGAGGTCTGCCAGAGGTTTGCGAGACCCCGACTTAGGAGTAGCCGGTCGGAGACCAGGTTCCGGAAGTCCGTCACGCTGGGTGGGCAGCGGAAAAGCGATGACAGGGCGCGTGGGGTGGTTGTTGACGGACTGCATGGAAGGTCGTGCCGTGTGAACCAGGGAGACCTGTCCGGAGAAAAGGTTGGTGTTCATTGCCCTTAGAAGCATTCCACTTGACGAGTTGGCCGAAGAGACGGGGGTAAGCCAGAAGACGGCCCGGCGCTGGGTCCACTGTTTCAGTGCGATTATGCAGGTAGAGGTGCGCAGGGGAGTCGTAACCGTGCCCTCAGCTTATGCCGCCATCAAACTATACAGCCAAGCCAACAGGTATCCAAAAACCCTGCTTGTGATAAAGAGCGTCAACGATATTCCAGCCAAAGCACGTAGCGTGAACTTCTTAGGAGTGAATTGGTCGATGTCCGCACCAAGAAATTGAGCGTTGCGCAAGAACCGAAAGGAATTGGGCGCAATGATGCTTCCAACGTAGAAAACCAGAAAGAATAAAGCGGTCACGAGCGCAATCGAGTTGGCGAAGGCAATTTCACGCAACATTTCTTCACCTCGTGCCTATCAGTGTTTCTCCTCTGCTCCTTTTGTTTCTAATTTTCTCTGCCTTGGTTTGGCGATGATCTCCCGAACCTCCAGGTCAAAGAAGTTGTTCATATGGGCTGCCTTCAAAACGATTGCGGCATCCGCACCGCCCCTAGTTCCTCCAGCCGCTATGATTTCCCGATCTGTGGGGATTAGCCCAGCGTCGGCAGCCATGATTGAGATCTCCACCGCCACCTTTATTCCATCTGATCCGAAGAGCCGCAGTACATGGGCGATGATCTCCACTCTGCTGGTCCCGCCAAACTTGCCCGTTATGGATCGCCCGACACCGCTGAGAGCATGGGAGCAGATCAAGGTTTTTATACCTTTGTTTTCCATCTCCTTTTTTTTATCTTCATCGAGGCGAATCTCATCCCCACCAGAGAATCCAGCATGCGAGGATACGCACACCAGTTCTATCTTCGTTCCTTGAAGCCCCTCCCAGAACTTCAGGGCGGTTTGGCCTGAATTCGAAGCAACCACTACATGTTCGATTCCAAGCTCTTGGGCTCTTTTCGAGACTGCCTGGACAACTTCCATGGTGTTTTGCCGTCCAGGGTGATCGAAATACACAATCTCTTTAGCAGTCATCTCGGGTCCTTTTTTTGGCACTTGGCAAACATAGTCAAGCTACCCGTGAAATCCGGCTTGCCGACGTCCGAAGGAGTGTCCCCTGATTGTATCTTTGTCTAAAACGATCTTCGATTGTCATCTTATTGCCCCTTATGGAACTTGCGATTTCAAGATTCCGATGCAATTTATCATATCTCCCCAATAGTGACATCCACCTCAACCGGGACTCTGACAAAATAAGCCTCCTTGCCATCCCATCATTTTGCTTCTTGCAAAATTGATCGATTTCAACTACCGCTACTTAGATGACGATGAGTAGTGGTGTTTGCTGAAAGTCCGAAGGAGAATGCCATGAACCCAATCATTGCTGCTGCCCCTCTACTGTTGGTTTTTCTGCTCGCAACTCCAGCCTCCGGATCAATAGATGACATTCAGGCCGAGAAGCTCGCCCAATCCCAAAACACTTTCGCAACCGACCTCTATGCTCAACTTAACCAACACGCCGGTAACTTATTCTTTTCGCCTCAAAGCATCGCCACCGCCCTAAGCATGACTTTCATCGGCGCCAAAGGGGATACCTCAACTGAGATGGCCAAAGTGCTGCACCTGCAGGATCTCCGTTCCGGCAATCAAAATACAACGCTTGCGTTGCGAAGTCTGGTGCTTGAGGCATACGCAAAGCAATGGAAGCTTTTCAATGAGGCACTGCAGGATGGTCTGGAACTCCATCTAGCAAACGGTCTTTGGGTTAAGGCCAATTACCCGCTCAATTCGGAGTTTATCAAGGCCATTACGGAGAGTTTCAAGGGCAGTCTTGAGCCGGTCGACTTCAGCAACGAGACTGCCGCCCGCAAGAAGATCAATGGGTGGGTCTCCGATCAGACAAGCGATAAGATCCAGAACCTGATCGGTCCAAATGCCATCACGCCCGATACCCGCCTGGTGCTGACCAACGCCATCTATTTCAAAGCCGCCTGGGAGACGCAGTTCAGGAAAGAAGCAAGTAGACAGGAGAAGTTTCACGTTTCTCTCAATAAAGACGTTGACGCCGCAATGATGAAGCAGACGCATTTTTTTGGCCTGGCCGAACTTGAGGGCTTCAAGCTTCTCGTCATCCCATACAAGGGTAGC